>Ga0265293_10000038_pt1 | contig 272444 bp, 249 predicted proteins | sample Munlanlewell138R_FD_192505 | JGI IMG/M metagenome (GOLD analysis project Ga0265293, IMG submission 192505) | Leachate microbial communities from a municipal landfill in Southern Ontario, Canada - Leachate well 138R | ecosystem: Engineered > Solid waste > Landfill > Unclassified | place...
TGGGTTTCTGCAGGAATTTTTAAAGCTAAGTTCCCTTTAAGCGTGGGGACCTTTACTTCCCCGCCCAACACCGCTGTTGTTAGCGGTACATCAATGTTGGTAAGTAAATCATTTTCTTGCCGTTCAAATGTTTGGTGAGGTTTGACAACCACCGATAAATATAAATCGCCCCCTGCACCGCGCCCTTGCCCGGCAATTCTTATTCGTGACCCGGTTTTTACCCCGGCCGGAATTTTTACTTCAATGCGCTTTTCGGACGGTTGTGTTCCCGTTCCCATGCATGTCGGACAAGGCGCCTTTTGGACGCGCCCGCTTCCTTTGCAAGTAGGGCAGGGTTTTTGGTCTTGGATGCTGAAAAGGCGGGTCGATCCGCTAAATGCCTCTTCCAAGGTTACTTCAATGGAAGACTCAATATCCCTGGCTTGCTTCGGAGGTGCTTGTTTTTGTTTGCGCCCCATATTAAAAAGGTCGCCGAAAATACTGCCGAGATCGTCTCCGCCAAAGCTGTAGCTTTGAGACTGACCTCCTCCCCCGAATATATCGCTGAAATCATAATGCTGGTACCCCGCTCCCTGTCCCCCCTGCGCTCCTTTTGAGAACCGGTCGGCGTATTGCCACTGGTCACCGAATTGATCGTATTTTTTACGCTTTTCGGCATCCGAAAGCACCTCGTACGCCTCGCTTATTTGCTTGAACTTTTCCTCGGCGCTTTTATCTCCCGGATTAACATCGGGATGGTACTTACGCGCCAGCTTGCGGAAGGCTTGTTTGATTTCCTTATCGTCGGCGGTTTTGTCTACCCCCAGCAGTTTATAATAGTCTTTTTCTGCCATAACAGTATTCCCTGTTTCCTTTATTTTCTATCGTAATTATAACGTAATTATAAGCAAATTGTCAATAATGTGGCAATAAAGTTAATAAAACAATGTCAACCAATGCTTGTGTGTGCCTGTAAAACAGACCGGAGCGGTTGTGTATTGGGAGGGAAAGGGGTCTGTTTTAGAGAATGTTGCGTAACTCAAAATACTTCATCAAAATCTTCAAGGAAAAGGCTTTGTTTCTTTAAAAAATTGGTTGACAAAACCTTTATTAGGGTATTGACAAGACCCAGTTTGTGGATTAGAATGAGGACGGTGCAGCCTGAGATATAGAGAATTTGATTGGTGCTATGTATTTCGTTATTGAAACGGGCACCTCTTTAGAGTTCGGAGTCAGGGGGCATTAAAAATTATCAAATCGCATCAATTCTTCAGTACGAAAATTATGTTTGGACTGTGAATAATATCAACAACAAGGAGGTGGTGTTTATCGAAGCAGACTCAACAAGGTTTATTGATATCTTTCGTAACATGTCGATAACAATGAAAGGAGAAAGAATTGAAAGAAGAAAAGGATTTGAAAACAGAAGAAACCAAACAATCAGGTGAAGTTTCAAGAAGAGACTTTCTTGTAGGTGCCGGTACCGTGGTTGTTGGCGGAGCTGTCGGTGCTGGGTTACTTTCCAGCTGTAACGGCGGCGAAGAGAAGACTGTAACGACAACTAAAACTGTTGAAAAGACAGTCACGGTTAGTGATGGTGCTACTGCTACCGTAACTGAAACCAAAACCGTTGGTGGCGAGGGAGCCATTACCGTAACCGAAACCAAAACCGTATCCGATGGTAGTAGTGGGGTTCTCGAACCTTGGCAGGAACCGGAGAGGGGTTATGTATATGCGACTAAGACTCCTACCCAATTTGAAGTTAAAAACGGTAGGATTATTAGGTGCAGAAGGATACGCTTTAATGACCACAACCCGGATATTAAGCAATGGTCAGTCACCGCTCGCGGTGCAACTTGGAAAGCCCCTCTGAAAAGCTCCTGCTCGCCTTACTATTTAATGAACAAAACCCGACAAACTTCCGCAAACAGAATTCCCTATCCTCTGCAGAGGGTTGACTGGGAACCTGGCGGCGATCCGGCAAAGATTAATGCCCATATGCGCGGTCGCAGCGGTTACAAGAGAATTTCTTGGGACGAAGCTGCTACCATTATTGCCAGTGAAATGAAGAGGGTTGCTGACACTTACGGTGGGGAAGCTGTTTCTTGTGCCCGTAGCGGTCACCATCATGAGGGTGGCGGTATCACCGGTACAACAACAACCGTTGATAAATTACTCCTCCACTGGACTATTGCCAACTATGGCTATGAACATGCCTCCACCGAGCGTGACGACCAAGGTAACAGTTTCGCAGGCGGACAGACTGGCGGTAGGTGGGTACTTGGTTCGGATTACGAAGCTACCGATCACTTTAAAGACATTCTTGAAAACTGTGAATTACTGATGGCTTGGCCCAGCGATGCCAGTCAGAAGACATGGATTGGTGCCAACGGTATTGCAATTGCAGCCCTTAACAGGTATGTCCACCACGATGTCAAAATCAGACAGGTGTATGTTACCCCTGAATTCAACAGATCTTGCAAATTTGCATATAAATGGGTTCCGGTTATTCCGCAGACCGATGCTATATTGGCTCTTGCTATCGCATATATTTGGTTGAAAGAAGGAACTTACGACCAGGCATACCTAGATACACATACCATAGGTTTCTCGGAATTCAAGAAATATGTACTCGGCGAAGACGGCAGCGGAGAAAAAACACCTGAACTAGCATCAGAACACACCGGTATTCCTGTATGGACCATTAAGGCTATCGCTCGAGAATGGGCGAGAGTACCGACTTCGACTCTCTACGGTGGACAGGGCGGTGGTGTTGCTTGTCGTAATATTTATGCTCATGAGACTCAGAGACTGCAGATTTATTTGAAGTGTATGCAAGGGCTCGGCAAACCCGGTATTCATCAGTGCCGCTACTACGGCGTTCCGATGGGCAATCCGGCGAAGAATCCTGCTGTTACTGCATATGCCGCAACTAATATCATGAATGCCAATATTGCCAAAGATACCGGTAAGAGGCTCAACATGCAGGACAGAGACCGCCCGATGATTCCGAGCGGTAGATGGCGTGCTGCTATGCTTGAACCGTCCGTAACCTGGTATAACAGAGAAGATCAGTTCTTTAAGAGAACCTATCCGATGCCCGGCAAATCAAGAATTCGCCTAATGTGGGCTGCCGGTGGTTCCTTTACCGGTAGTGATCAGCACGGACACGGTGCACAGTTAGGTCTACAGTCACCCGAACTTGAGTGCTATATTAACAGTAATATTTATCTGGAAGATACAACCGCCTATGCCGATATTATTCTTCCGATTACCCAACAATTAGAAAGACCTGAAATTGGTAACAATGGTTGGGCTTATAAGGCATTTGCCGCAAACAAAGAACCCATCGTTAAGCCTTTCTATGAAGCTAAGACTGACTTTGAACAGTGCTGCATTGTTGCCGAAAAACTCGGATTCCTTGATAAGCTCCTCGAAGGAAAGACTTACCAACAATTTGTTGATGATAATTTGAAAGAAGCTTACGAAAAATCCGGTGTTACCGACATGATTAGTTGGGACGAATTGGCTGAGGGTAAAGCTCTTTGTCAGGCTCCGGTAGAGGGCTGGTATGATACTGAGCCGTATTTCCATAAATTCTATAATGATCCTAAAAAATATCCGTTGAACACCGAATCCGGTTTGCTGGAAATTGTTTCCGGAAAGCTTCAAGAAAACTTCCCGGATGACAAGGAAAGATCCGGATTGGCAAAATGGGTACGCGGTGGTCCTCCGGAAGACGGTTGGGCTCATGACGAAGATCGCTTTATCAGTAAGAATAAAGACAAGTATACTCTGGTTATGATGAGTAATACTTCAGCGTGGAAATATCACTCCATGTTCTCTGATCAGCCGTGGTCAAGAGAAATTGAAAAGGTAGTCGGTTGGGATGGCTATGCGTATGCCCCGGTTTTGATTAATCCGGAAGACGCGGCCGCAAGAGGCATTGAGGCCGGAGATATCGTCCATTACTACAACGACAGAGGCGGTGTCCTTGGTGGCGCTGTTGTAACTCATCGTATGGTTAAAGGCGCTATCGGTGCTGAGAAGGCCGGTGGTGGTCACCACATTATCCCCGGTAAGTTGCATCGTGGCGGTAACCCCAACGCTATTAACCCGGATCACAACCACTCTATCACTGCGTACGGCGGTGCTTACACAGGCTTCTTAATCGAGCTTGAAAAAGTTACTATGGCAATGATGGAAGGTTGGAAGGCAGAGTATCCGGAAGCATTTGCCAGAGGTCCTGAGAACGGTGGTAAATACAGTAAGGTTTATGATCCTGCCTATGGTCCGTTCGCTGCCGGCTGGATCGAGGGAGGTATATAATATGGGTAAAGTTTTTATTTACGATGTTGACGCATGCTTAGGATGTTATTCTTGCCAGATAGCTTGTAAAGACGAGCACTGCAATAATGACTGGATGCCCTACGCAAAACCGCAACCTGTTTGGGGACAGTTCTGGTATAAATTAGACTTTAACGAGCGAGGCGAAGGAGACAAGCAGAAAATAAACTGGTTGGCCACTTTGTGTATGCATTGTGATGATGCTCCTTGTATGAAGGTTTGTCCCATTAATGCCATAACCAAGAGACCTGACGGTTTGGTTATTATTGAACCTGCCAAATGTGACGGTTGTATGGCTTGTGTTGGAGCTTGCCCTTACGGTGCTATCTACTTTAACCAAGATCTTCGCTTGGCTCAGAAATGTACCGGATGTGCTCACCTCCTCGATCGTGGTTGGCCGATTAAAGAACCGAGATGTGTGGATAACTGTTTTGAGAACTTAGCTTTAAGATTCGGTGAAGAGTCAGAATTTAGTGCCGATATTGCCAAGGCTGAGGTGTTCAAACCTGAGAACAAGCCCAGAGTGTACTATCTAAATCTTCCGAAGAAATTTGTTGCCGGTAACGTATACACTTCTTCAGATAAAGAAGTTGTTATCGGCGCGACCTGTACGCTTTCCGGGGCCGGTTCCGCTACCACTACCACAGATGTATTCGGTGATTTCTGGTTCGAAGGGTTGGCTGATGGTACGTACCAGGTAAAAATTGAAAAAGACGGCAAATCGGTAACACTTGATGCCGATACCACAAGCCGTGATGTCAACTTAGGTTATATAGATCTTAAATAATTCTGTAATCTGTAACTAAGGCTATATACGATGAAGGGTGAGGCTCTACCGATATTGCTTCACCCTTCATCACAATAAAAACAAAAACTTAAAGGAGAATTTGTTATGGGTGGTACCAAAGCTTGGATATTCCGAGCATTGCTTGCCGTTGCTACCGGCTTGTTTTTATTCTCGTGGTTTAACCCATGGTGGGAAGCTTACATTGTTAGGCTTGAGGTAAACGCGGTGGAGATTTATGCTCACGGCCTGGTTTCTTTCATACCTGACGAGTACTTATGGTGGATTTCAGGTTATGATGATATCATGCCTGCGTTTTTCACCCCCCTTATGTGGGTTTGGATGGGGCTTTGTGTTTTGGCTTTGCTGGCTAGTATGTTCTTAAGTAATAAGAAAGGCCTGAGCTTAGGCAAATTCAGAATGTCTTGGCCCACAATTCTCATTGCCGTCGTCGGTATATCGATGATTGTGGTTTGCATTATCGGTATTATTGTTATCCTTGCCAACCTCGAAAGTTTCTTTGGCGCGCCCTTGAACGGTCGTATTATGATTGACTTTGGTGATCCGTATGCCAGCGAAGTTGATACAAAACTTCTTCCCAGTTACTACATACTTGCAGGCACCGGTGTATTCCTGATTGTCCTTTCTTTCTTACGACGTTTTTTTGTTAAAGATTAAAGTTATTTAAACTGATACAGGGCAACAATTTTGGCTATTCGATTCAGACGAACAGTATGAAGTTGTTGCCCTGTATTGTGATATAATTAGATATATTTTCAAAGAGGTGTAAAAGAATTGTCCGAAAAAGAAAATAAACAAGACGAAAAAAATGAGAGTATTACAGAAAACAAACAAGCAGAAAATTCGGAAGAGATATCAAAGATACCCACTCCTGTTGCAGTCGGGGACGAAAGAGTAACTGTTACAAGGCATGATTTTTATAATGAGACTATCCCTGACGGGACGCAAATAGTTAGCGGCGTTAAGTTGGAGATGCGAAATAATACGGATAGTGTTGTGGCTAGCGTGCATTTTGATCTCAATTTTATTAATGAAGAAGGCCGGGTGTTTGATAGTATTGCCTCTAAGGTGTTTAACATCCAGCCTCAATCCAGTAACTTTTTTCGTGTAACTTCCGCTAAATTTCGTGATAATAAAATCAAGAGTTATGATTTTAAGATATTGGATACAACTTTTATTCCCGAGCCCTTTTTTGCCGGTAACGACTACGTGACCGTACTTAGGCACTCAGTAACCGATTGTGTTCCCGGAGAAGGTGACTGGGGGGATTCGGCAAGGGTTGAAGCTGCTATTGCCAATGCTACCGATAAAACTTTGTCGACTATTTTATTTGATGTCGAATTTTTAGATATTGAGGGCAATGTTATTTCAACTACCGAACATGTTGAACAAGAAATTAAGCCCGGTGTCAGCCGTGCTATTATGATTAAAACAAGTATTTACGAGCCGGGTTTATTGCAGAGTTATAACATAAAGATAGCAAAGGTAACAACTGCAGATGTCGAAAGATTTCAATTCCGCAGACAAGAAATGTCCACAAAGCAAACGGGAGAAGAGGAAATTATCGGTACTATAAAAAACCTTGGTACTGAAATAGGGTCTACCGCTGTAGTGGCTGCTTTTTATGATTATAGCGATAGGAATATTGGAACAAAGGTAATTATTGTATCCGATATTGAACCTGATGATGTTAAAAAGTTTCGCATTGTGTTTAAACCTCAAGAAGGAGATGTTGTAAGGAATGCAGATCTTCAGATTGCTCAGTTGGATGAGTACCTATCCTATTAGTTAATTTCTGTATTTGTAAAGCCATGTTTATCATGGCATATTATTGTTGTAAAAGGCTTCGTTTGTTATGAAAGTACTTCTGATTTTTCCCCCGGTATGGGCTCCTTACCGCCCGTACTTGGGGTTGCCGTCGCTTACGGCATATTTAAAAGAACACGGTGTGGATGTAATCCAAAAAGATCTCAATATAGAGATTACGAATATGCTTTTGTCCCAAAAACATTTAGAAAGTGTAGGCAAGAAACTTAACGGGCGCTTTAACCTTATTAACTCTAAAAACATGTTATCCGCAGGGATAGAACAGAAGTATTACAGTGATCTCTACAAAGCTAAGTCTTCCGCTCATTATCTTGCCGAAACAATTGAAGAATCTAAGAACGTGTTCCGGGGCAGTGATTTTTATGATATAAACAAGCTTTCTCGTGCGCGAGAAAAGCAGAAAAATGCCCAGAATATTGTATCTGTAAATAGTTTCCCGTCGGGGCAAGATTTATTTTGGCCGGTTAATATAAAATTTCATCGCACATATGCGGATATCAAGAAAATTACGGCAAATAGGGCGGAAAACCCATTTTATACCATTTATGAAGACCATTTTATCCCTTATTTATTAAAAGAGAAACCGGATATAATCGGCATTTCTATTGTCGGAGAAACACAATGGGTTCCGGCGTTGACGCTTTCGCGCATGATTAAAAGCATTTATAAAAGAGGACATATTACAATCGGTGGCTACACAACTACCGTTCTGTCAGAATCGTTCGAAAAATACCCTGATCTTTTTACGACATTTTTTGATAGTGCAATAATTGATGAAGGAGAAATTCCTCTTCTGAAACTGGTTGAAGCTATCTCGAAAGGCAAATCTCTGTGTGAAGTCCCCAATTTGGTCTATGCGGACGGCGGAAAAGTCGTTTCAAACGAAGGGACGTTTCCCGAAGATGTAAATAACCTGCCTACCCCATGTTTTGATGGAATGCCGCTTGATTTGTACTTAAGCCCCGAACCTGTATTACCTATTCTCTCCTCGAGGGGCTGTTATTGGAGTAAATGCGCTTTTTGTTCTCATAACGAGGTTTATAGGTGTAACTATCAGGTAAGAGATGCCAAGAAAGTTGTTGATGATATAAAGAAACTATCCGAATTGTATAACGTAAGACATTTCGCCTTTTCGGATGAAGCTATTTCCCCTGCTTCAGCAAATAGGTTATCCGACGAGATAATTCAAAGCGGGCTTGATATCAGGTGTTCAACAAATATTCGGCTGGAACCGCAGCTTAAACCGGAGCTTTGCCAGAAGATGTATAAGGCCGGTTTCAGGTTATTGTACCTGGGGCTTGAATCGGGATCTAACCGTGTGCTTGACCATATGCAAAAAGGTATCACCAAAGAAGTTGCCGCTGAGGTTTGTAAAAATCTGCATAATGCCGGGATTTGGGCGCATTTGTACACTTTCCTTGGGTTCCCTACCGAAACCAAAGAAGAAGCCCTTGAAACTATAGATTTCTTAATTGACAATAAAGATGTTGTTTCGTCGTTTTATATCGGGTCATTCCTGCTTAATAAGGGAGCAGTTATGCTAAAGCAACCCGAAAAATACGGGATTGCCGGTTTTGACAGCGGCCCTCATACTGATTTTAGTTTAGCGTTTAATCATGAGGTATCTTCAGGGTTATCTTTTGCTGAAGCGGACGAAATGAGTAAGAAATATCAGGCCGAAATAGTAAACAGCCGCCCCGGTAACGAAGTATTCAAAATAGATTACGAAGAAATTTTATTGTATCTGTCACACTACGAAAAAACGGACCCATGGCTCCTATCCTTAGGAAAACCCGAAACCACAAACTTAGGAAACAGAGAGTCGGTAATTTCGGGCAAATCCATACCCGTTTTAAAACCGTATGTCATATTCGAAAGCATCAATTTTAACATTTTTGACATATTGAGTGGCGCGGTTGAAAGCCCTAAGTCTGCGCTACTTCCTCAAAAAATATCACTTGTATTTGACCCCGTTAAATCAAACATTCAAGCTATTAACCCGCTGTTTATTGAGATTTTAAAACTTTGTAACGGAATTAATTCTGTTTCTCAAATAGCTTATGAGTTATCCATGAATTACGATGGTGATGTGGATAAGATAGAACAAGATTGCACTCGCCTACTTGAGTTTTTGCTTGAAAATGATATACTGGAAATGAGATGAGTATTTCGGGTTTTATAATCGGGTCGGTTGCTGGACTTGGTTTCTTTATAACTAATTCCATGGCGAGTTATCGTATAAGCTACATTTTTTATATTATTGATTGGTTCAATTGGTTCACACTCCCGTTAGCTTTTACGGGTTTTGGCCTTTGCCTGGTGGGTGCCATAAAGGGGCCTCATCGAGTCCTGGGAACTTTAGGGGCTTTGCTGTGTGCTGGTATAGCAGTGTTGAGTATTTCAAAGTTGGTGTAAAATTAACCGAAAACAACGATGTGCCTCAAGGTTTTAGAGAGATTAAATGAAATTACGGTCAATTAATTTTTATAATTATACAATGGATTTTCTCCTTTTGTATGGTTCGCTTACCCTCCTTTTTTCAAATATTGTGCTTTGGTTTGTTTTGCCGGCTAGTACCGGGCTTGGTGGTATTTATCGTTGTGATTACGGCTATACCGGTCAAGGCAGTGTCGGCAATATAGAAAAGGTTCTTAGCATCGGACGATTTGATTGGATTGAAGTTCATATTTGGATAGCGATTATATTGGCAATCATGGTTGTTGTTCATATTTTGATGCATTGGGATTGGAGTATTGAATCAATAAAGAGGGTAAAAAACTATACAAACACTAATAAAGTTGCGGCTTTAGAGCGTTATGTTGTAAATATTTTAATGGTCGTTTTTTCGGCCTTTGAGTTGCTTTCAGGTCTTGTTATTTGGCTTATTTTGCCACGTGGCCTCGGCTATCAAAATTTGGTTCATATTGGGGCCGGTCCTACATTTTGGAACTTGCAGAGGGACGAGTGGCGTAATTTGCACGATTGGGCGGCCGTGGCCCTGGTTGCCTTAATTATAATCCACGTTATTATTCATTGGGATTGGATTACAAAGATTACCATGGGAAAGTTTAAGGGCAAAAAAACCAAAGACGCAACTGAAAAAGAGTGCCCACAGGTACTTTTGGATATAGATGATGGAATCAACAGAACCGGTTACAGTAAAAGGGCAGGGTTTTTGCTGGGGCTGTCAGGAGCTCTATCCTTTATACCGCTCCTGCTTTTTTTCCAAATTGATCAAATGGCAAGATACGGATTCATGCTGTATCTCATTCCACTCCCCCTTATTTGTTTTTTGGTTGCCCAAAAATGGCATCGTATTGGCGGAGCACTACTTACATTTGCGGGCGTTGCTTCCCTGTTGATTTATTATTATTTCCCAGTAGGTACGCGCTGGCAAGCCCCCGGGCTGTGGAGTAGTTCCTTTTGGGGGGAACTGACAATAGCCCTTCTTGTTACTATTCCTCTGATTATTTCCGGCATTATCTATCTTTTGCATGGTCAGGAAACGGCTCAATGTGAAGCGGAACAAAAACTTAGCACTTGATAATTTGTTATAGTAATATCTTAAAACTGCTAACATCGACACCCCTAGCCTCCAAAAAACTCCTGCAAAATATTGACATTTAACCTTTCGGGTTCTTATAATAAAAGAAACCCTTTCTTTTGAAGCCCCTATGTTTGTTATTACTAGGTACTCCGTTGTATTTAAATTCCAAGATTCATGCAAATCGTGTGAAGGTATAGAAGTGCAAAATTTATTGAAATTTGGGGAGCAGTTTTTTATATGTCAAAGTATATCTTTGTAACCGGCGGCGTTGTTAGCTCCGTTGGCAAGGGCATTGCAGTTGCTTCTATCGGTAACATTCTCAAAAGCCGCGGCCTTAGTGTCTCGGTACTTAAAATGGACCCCTACCTTAATGTTGACCCCGGTAACATGTCACCCTATCAGCACGGCGAAGTTTTTATTACCAAAGACGGTGCTGAAACAGACCTTGATCTCGGCAATTACGAACGCTTTATTGATATTGAGCTCACCGCGAATTCCAGCGTCAGCTCCGGGCAAATCTACAGCTCCGTAATTACCAAAGAGAGGCGCGGAGATTACGGCGGCGGCACTATCCAGGTAGTTCCGCATCTGACCGGTGAAATCAAACAGCGTTTCAAAGCGCTTTCGGAAAAATCGCAGTCCGATGTAATCTTAGTGGAAGTCGGCGGTACCGTCGGCGATATCGAAGGCCAGCCATTTTTGGAAGCCATCAGGCAAATGCGTAAGGATGTCGGGCGAGATAATGTGCTTTACATTCATGTAACGCTGCTGCCGTACATCAATTCCACCAAAGAGCTAAAAACAAAACCCACACAGCACAGCGTCAACGAACTCAGGCGAATCGGTATTCAGCCGGATGTTATTATTTGCCGCAGTGATATTCCAATCCCCGACAGCATTCGCGATAAAATCTCCCTTTTCTGTGATGTAGATTTGGAAGCCGTTATTCCTTTGCTTACTGTTTCCACCATATACGAAGTCCCCATAGTTTTGGAAGAGTTCGGGATGACCGAGTTAATTGTAAAGCGTTTGCATTTAAAAGAAGCCGGCGGCCCCGACCTTTCGCTTTGGAAAGACATGGTTTCCTATATCAATTCACCTTGCGAGGAAGTTAATATCGCTCTGGTAGGGAAGTACGTTGAGCTTGAAGATGCTTATTATTCCGTGCGTGAGTCTTTATGCCACGCCGGGTTCTATCATAAAAGAAAAATCAACCTGAATTGGGTTCATTCGGAGGATTTGGCAAAAGAAGGCGGCGAATCCCTGCTGCGCCATGCGCAAGGCATTATTGTCCCCGGTGCATTCGACACCTGCGGCATTGAAGGCATGGTTAAGGCTGCCGAGTATGCCAGACAGCATAAAGTCCCTTATTTTGGCATCTGCTTCGGCATGCAGGCGATGGTAACGGAGCTGGCGAGCGCTTCCATAAAATCCGGAGCCGCTAACTTCGGCGAAGCCGCCGCCAAGGCGGATATTGAATCCTTATCCAAGCAGCTTTTTAGCAGCGATAACGGCAACCCCATGCGGGTCGGCGAGTACCCTTGCAAGTTAATCCCCGGCACAATTGCCGCTTCGCTTTACGGCCAAGCAGAAATCGGTGAACGCCACCGCTATCGTTACGAGTTTAATAACGAATACCGCGACGCGCTTGCCGCTGCCGGTTTGGTTTACAGCGGCTTATCTCCCGACGATAAGCTGGTTGAGATATACGAAATGCAAGATCACGTATGGATGCTGGGATGCCATTTTCATCCCGAGTTCCTTTCGCGCCCCGGCCGCCCCCATCCCCTCTTCCGCGGCTTTATCGGCGCTGCCAAAGATATACTGCGCGAGGGCGCACAGCCGTCGCTGCCTTTAAATTCATAATACGGAGCAGGAAATGAAATTATTTTTAGATACAGCCAATATCGAACAAATACAGCAGGGCGTCAAACTGGGGGTAATTTCAGGGGTCACCACCAATCCGACGCTGGTGGCCAAAGAGGGGCATCTTGATTACAAATCGGTTGTAAAGCAAATTTGCGCGATTGTTCCCGGGCCTGTTTCGGCCGAAGTTGTTGTTGAGGGTACCTCCGCAATGATTGAGCAAGCCAAAGAAATTGCTTCTTGGGCCGAGAATGTCGTTATCAAAATACCGGCAACGGCTGAAGGGTTGGAAGTAACCTCGGCACTGGCTCGGGATCATATCAAAGTTAATATGACGCTCGTCTTTTCCGCTAATCAAGCGCTGCTTGCCGCGTTGGCCGGAGCCTCATATGTCAGCCCCTTTGTCGGCAGGTTAGACGATATCGGCACCGACGGAATGCTGTTGGTTAAGGATATTGTTGATATCTTTAAGGCTTATAACTTGACAACGAAGGTAATTGCTGCTAGTATTCGACATCCACAGCATTGTTTAGCGGCTGCTAAAACGGGAGCCCAGATTGCAACTGTTCCCTACGGAGTTCTTACCCAAATGATAAAGCATCCGCTTACCGATATCGGAATTGAGCGTTTCTTTGCCGATTGGCGTAAGGTGTCTGAGGCTAAGGCTGAAGTCAAAGCTGAAGCCGAAGTTGAAAATGAAACCGACACCGAAGCTGGCGAGGTTTAATTCGTTATTTGGTTGCCGTTATGGTTCGACAAGCCCGTGCATCCTGAGCCTATCGAAGGACGCGAACGGCTGAAGATAACCACGAACGGTGGGGCTTTTCTCGTTCGCCCTGAGCTTGTCGAAGGGTTAAACGAACGAGAGGGAAAACGAAGATGCTGTTCGGTTGCCGTTATGGTTCGACAAGCTCACCATGAACGGCTAAAAGGCTCGTGCATCCTGAGTCTGTCGAAGGACACGAACGGCGGGGGGAACCCGAAAACACTAATTTATCATATTTGATTTAAATAAATAATAATAAACTCGAACTCAGAAGCTAACTGTCCTCTTATTTAGATATCCGAAAAACACATTTAGGGGTTAATGTCTAAAAGAGGGGATACGAGTCGGTCTTGGGGAGGTACAGAGAAAAAGAAAGAGGAAAGCTATGGAAATCAGTCAGTTAGAAAATAAAAGCAGAGAAGAGCTCTTAGAGCTGGCAAAAGAAAGCGGGCTCACCAGTTGCTCGGGGTTACGCAAGCAAGAACTTGTTATGAGGCTTTTGCAAGCCAACGCCGAACAGCAGGGCAACCTCTTCTGCAGCGGTATTCTGGATATTATGGCCGATGGCTATGGCTTTTTAAGGCAGTCCTCGTTACTGCCAAGCTCCTCCGATATTTATGTCTCCCAGTCGCAAATCCGCCGCTTTGGGTTACGCACCGGCGATTACGTCGTCGGGCAGGGGCGGCCGGCAAAAGCCGGCGAGAAGTATTACAGCCTTCTGCGAGTCGAAGCGATTAACGACCTCAACCCCGAAATATCCAAAACCCGTCCTTTCTTTAATTCTCTTGTTCCAATCTACCCCGATAAACTGATAAACCTCGAAACAACCCCCGACAACCTCTCCACCCGTTTAATTAACCTAATCGCCCCGGTTGGGCGCGGACAGCGCGGTCTGATTGTAGCGCCGCCTAAAGCCGGTAAAACAATGCTTCTCAAGAAAATTGCCAATGCCGCCACTACCAATTACAGCGATATCCATCTGATTGTCTGCTTAATCGGCGAGCGTCCCGAAGAAGTTACCGATATGCAGCGTTCCGTCAAGGGGCAGGTTATTGCCGCCACTTTTGACGAGCCGGTTGAAAATCACACCCGCGTTGCGGAATTAACCCTTGATATCGCTAAAAGAATGGTTGAAGCGGGCAAAGATGTCCTTTTGGTGCTTGACGGTATTACCCGCTTAACCCGAGCCTATAACCTGGCAATGCCCTCCAGCGGCCGTACACTTTCGGGCGGTATTGACCCCGTTGCCTTGCATCCGGCCAAAAAGTTTTTCGGTGCGGCGCGTAATGTTGAGGGGAACGGCAGTTTAACAATCCTTGCCACTTGTCTTGTTGATACCGGCAGCCGTATGGACGACCTTATCTATGAAGAATTTAAGGGCACCGGCAATATGGAACTGCATCTTGACCGCCGTCTTGCCGAGCGCGGTGTTTATCCGGCGATTGATATTAACCGCAGCGGTACCCGCCGTGATGATTTGCTGATGGATTCGGAAACGATTCGTCAGGTACAGCTTTTAAAGAGGATGATGTCCTTAATCAGCGCCGATGCGACCAATACGGTCGAGACTACGGAGCGTGTACTGGAACGCCTGCGCAAAACTCAAACCAACGCCGAGTTCTTGGCGAAGTTAACCAAAGAGAAATAGGCTTTTCGGATTGCCCCCCAAAAAGAAACGTCTTTGCGAGGAAGAAGCGTTAGCGAACAACGTTGCAATCTCTTACCCCCCGTCTTTGCGAGGAGGGAGCCGTTAGGCGAATGACGTGGCAATCTCGTTCCCACCGCCGTCTTTGCGAGGAAGGAGCCGTAAGGCGAATGACGTGGCAATCTCCAACAAATGGAATACCTCTTTGATTTATTAGAGATTGCTTCGCCTTCCCTTCGGGAATGGTCTCGCAAAGACAGAAGAGTATTGCTTCGCTACGCTCGCAAAGACAAAAGAAGTACGCAAAGACAAGTATTGTTGTCAAACCCCCCACAAATAAGCTTAAATAAACAGCAAAAAGAGCACCTCATGGAAAAACAATATTACATATATATAATGGCCAACGAACGTAACACCACCGTCTATACAGGCGTGACCGGTGACCTCAAAAAGAGAGTCTACGAACATAAAGGGAACTTCGTGGACGGGTTTACCAAAAGGTACAATGTCCACAAATTGGTATATTACGAGGTGTCCCAAAGTGTGGTTAGTGCCATTGAAAGAGAAAAGCAGATAAAGGGTAGGAGCAGGGCGTATAAAAACGAGTTGATTAATCAGTTTAATCCTGATTGGCGGGATTTATATGAGGAGTTATAAGTCATATCGTCTTTGCGAGGAGAGAGCCGTTAGGCGAGTGACGTGGCAATCTTGCCCCTCGCCGTCTTTGCGAGGAGTGAGCCGCCAGGCGAATGACGTGGCAATCTCCAAGGAATTTAATCTATATGAGATTGCTTCGCTGCGCTCGCAAAGACAAAGGTACATTTATATGAGATTCTTCGCTTCGCTCTGAAAGACAAAAGAAGGATTGCTTCGCTGCGCTCGCAAAGACAATGGTATATCTATATGAGATTCTTCGCTTCGCTCTGAAAGACAGGGGAGGATTGCTTCGCTGCGCTCGCAAATACAGAGGTATATTCATATGAGATTCTTCGCTTCGCTCGCAAAGGCAGAGGTGTATTTATATGAGATTCTTCGCTTCGCTCTGAAAGACATTTGCTCCCCCCCTTGCCATTCCCCACCCCGTTTCCCTATAATAAAACCTCGAGGTAACTGTTATGATTATAGTGGCATTGGTAGGCATGACCGGGGCGGGCAAGTCCGAAGCCGCCCATTTTTTTACCGAGATGGGTTTTGCCAAAATCCGTTTCGGCGACATCACCGATCAAGAAATCCAAAGGCGCGGCCTGATCTTAAATGAGGAAAACGAGCGTGCCGTTCGTGAGGGCTTTCGCAAGGAGCACGGCATGGCAGCATATGCCATCCTTAATCTTCCGCGGATTGAACAAGCGCGCAAGACTTCTCCGGTTATTATCGACGGTCTTTATTCTTGGGAAGAGTATAAAATCCTCAAAGATTACTTCGGCGCCGATTTTTCCGTTGCCGCCGTCTATGCCAGCCCCCAAACGCGCTACCAACGTCTTGAAATACGCCAAGTCCGTCCGCTGACGTCCGCCGAAGCGGCAGGGCGCGATGAGGCTGAAATCACCAACATCAACAAGGGCGGGCCGATTGCCATCGCCGATTATACAATTGTTAACGAGGGCACCATCGCCGATTTGGAAGAAGAAGTTCAAAAGGCGTTCGCATTTCTTACGGAGGCAAAATGAAAAGACCCGATATCGATGAATATTTTCTGAAGCTTGCCGCCGTTGTTGCCGAGCGTTCAACTTGTTTACGTCGTCATGTCGGCGCCGTTGCCGTGCGCGATAAGCATATTCTTTCTACCGGATACAACGGGGCTGCCGCCAACTGTAAGGATTGTCTTGAACTGGGCTGTCTGCGCAATCAGCTTAATATCCCTTCGGGGGAACGGCACGAAATCTGCCGCGCCATCCACGCCGAGCAGAACGCGATTATTCAGGCGGCGTTGCATGGGGTTAGTATTGAAGGATGTACTATCTATTGTACGCATACCCCCTGTATTTTATGTGCCAAGATGCTTGCCAACGCGAAGATTAAGCGCTTTGTTAGTTTTGGGGAGTATAGCGATAATGCTTTTTTGGAGCTTTTTAAGGAAGTAGGGATTGAGTTTGACCTGAAATCCCGCCCCCCCTCCCTCATTACCTTTTTGGATTGATGATTGATACCGCCGCCCCATGTCCCCTTTGTCACCCCACGTCTCCTTTGTCACCCCACGCCCCCCCTTGTCATCCTGCCTTTCCCCTCTTGTCATCCTGAACGCAGTGAAGGATCTAAGAGGACGGGAAATACAGGCTATGAGGTTACCTCAGAAGCACGAAAGAGGCAGCGCTCTACCATATAATAGGTAACCGAACACTGCACTATTCACCAACTCCTAGATTCTTCGGCAGGCTCAGAATGACAAAAAAGGGGTGTCTTCGGCAATAAGAAAAGGTAGCGCCCTACTCTCTCCAATCCAAGCTAAGGTCACGCCATTCCGGATTCTGTGATTCGATTAAAGCGATTTTCTTGTTGCGAGTCCAGCCCTTTAGTTGCTTTTCGCGAGTTATCGCCGAGATAACATCGGGAGTGCTTTCAACGTAAACAAGATAATCTATGTTGTACTTTTTGGTAAAACCGGGGAGTGATTTTGTTTTGTGTTCTTCTGCCCTGCGATACATATTATTGGTAACGCCGATGTAGAGGGTACGCTTACTGTTTGTCATGATGTAAACATAGTATTGTGACATTAAAAAAACCTCTCGGTAGATTACATCATCAGCCTATGTTTGGGCAAGTCCGTAACCGAACACTGCACTATTCGCTAACCCCTAGATTCTTCGGCAGGCTCAGAATGACATTATTGTGTCACCCCGAACGCCCCCTTTTGTCATCTTGAACGCTCCCCTTTTGTCATCCTGAACGCAGTGAAGGATCTAAGAGGTCGGGAAATATAGGCTATGATGTAATCTCAGAATCAGAAAAGAGGAATCGCCCTACCTTATAATCCACAGCCGAACGGTGCACTATCCGCTAACCCCTAGATTCTTCGACAGGCTCAGAATGACATTATTATTGTCACCCCACGCCCCCCCTTGTCATCCTGCCTTTCCCCTCTTGTCATCCTGCCTTTCCCCTCTTGTCATCCTGTCTTTTCCCCTTGTCATCCTGAACGCAGTGAAGGATCTAAGAGGACGTGAAATACAGGCTATGAGGTGTCTTCAGCAATAAGAAAGAAGCATCACTCTACCGTATAAATGCTCTATTCGCTAACTCCTAGATTCTTCGGCAAGCTCAGAATGACAAATGGGGGGATCGCCCTACCATATAATAGGTAACCAAATAGTGCTCTATCCTCTAACTCCCAGATTGCTTCACTTCGCCCCCCGCAACAAAGTAACACAAAAAAAATAAAAAAACCTCAAAAAACTTAAAATACCCCTTGACACGCCCATCCATTATATGTAGTATATGAGAGAACCCGCTGGTAGGCGGGCTCGCCAAGTAAATAAAAAAGGAGGAAAATGCGATTGGAAACAGCCCGCAAGGGGGATTGTTGCGTCCGCGACATATACAGATTTATAGGGATAACCATGTCTCTGCAAGAAGTGAAGGAGCCATCGGTTCCTGAATGTTTTGCGGGGATGCAATTGGATAATAAATATAAACAAGGAACATATACTCTTTAAGGAGAAATAAAAGTCGAATGAAAAATAAAATAATGAAAATATTGGGCGTCGTAATGACGGTTGCCATGCTCGGTAGTTTTATGGTAGCAGGTGCCCCGGTTTCCGCCGCGGGTTCAGCTCCTTCCGTAAACGACTGGAGCTCCGTAACCATGCCGAATTTGATGCCTGATACCGATGTTGAGCTGATTGAACAGGCTGTCGACGACGGCACCATTTTTATCAGCGTCTATTTTGAAGAATCCACTACCATTAAAACTGACGTTGGCAATAAGGTAATGACAGCCGAAACTTGGGCGATGTTTAAGTCAACCGACGGCTACAACTGGGAGCTGACCAACATTTATAACCAGCCCCACATTACCGCCATTGAACCTTCCGCCAACTACAAAAACGACAAAGTCGTTTACGTAGCGGTTGAATCCCTTGGTGCCTACACCACCCTTTATCGCTGTACCGACGGCGCTGATATCAAAACCAATAAGGGTGAGATGGGGCAGATTTCCGCCGGACAGGGCGGTAACCTCGTCGCTACTGAGATCTACGACCTCGACAGCTACTACGACGGCAGTTATGTTTGGCTGCTCGCCGCCACCGATATCGATGCTTTCGCTATCCGTGACGACAGGGGCTTAACTACCATTTGGACCGATATGCAGCTCTCCGAAACCCTTGGCGGTGCTGATTATTCTGATGCTACCGGTACGGGTGTCGAAGTATACAAAGCCAAGTTCGCCAAAGATTACGCTCAATCGGGTGTTATCTGGGCGGTCTATTATGATAATGTCGGTTTCGAACCGGCCGCTTTGGTTGACAGAGGCTTGGCAGATGTTTTCGGAACCGACGGCTACGGCATTATTGCCCGCAGTTCCGGTTCAACCCTCTGGGGCACCAAGATTACCCCGATTGTTCTCGGACCTGAGGATGATGGGATTGCCACCGCATACTGCGACTTCGAATTTTCCACTAACTACAACAGTGATGATAACCCCGAGATTTATCTTGCCGTAGGCTTTGATGAAGCCGATGGCAGTAACGGTGTCTGGAGATTCGAAATCGGTTTCTACGGTGATGCCGGTGAAAGAACTGCCTTTGATGCCGGTGAAGACGATATTGGTTTCTGCAGTCTCGAAGTTAACGGCACCAATCTGATTGCCGGTGCTTATGATGAAATCAACGGCGCGGGCGAGTCTACCCAAGTTTGGTTCAGTACCAACAGCGGTACCACCTGGAACCAGGCTGATATCGACCCCACCGGTGAACTTAATTGGACCTGTAACATTTTAATCAGTAAATACGGCGCTACCAAGGGCTTAGCCTTTGCTGCCACCGGCGGCGCACAGAGCGCCATCTCGATTTCCGAAGCCGAAGATAAGGGCAATATCTGGGCGCAGACCGCTTTTATTGATGATGTTATCGATTCTGTAATAGGTATTGCATTTAATCCGACTAACACCATAGCTTTATTGGTTACCGAAAATGATGACGACAATCAGAGTGTTTGGGTGACCGATAATGTTAATTCAAAGACTGTTAAATGGAAGAGAATTCTCTGCACCGGATATAACAGTAATACTATTAACGAATTCGAAAAATTTGATTTTGCTGCCGATGGCTCTGCCTTTATGGTTTTGAACGATGGCGTAATATACAGTTCTACCGATGGCGGCAAACACTACTCCAAACTAAAGTCCATCCCGAGCTGGGGCAATATTGAAGCTTGGATAATCCCCAACGCTTCCACCGTTTATGCCGCTACCGATGAAGGTTTCTGGACAACCACTTTGGTTAGCAACAGATTAGCCGATAAGGACCTCGTTTCAATTGCTAAGAGCGGCAATTCCATTGTTGTTGGTGATAATGCCGGCAAAGCCTATGTTTCCACTGACGGTGGTATCAATTTTGGCGCCGCCATTGCTTGCGGTGATGCTATGGACAATGTTTTCGTTGCCTTTGATGCCAACACCAACGGTGTTTTCTACTATGCTACCGATAAAGGCAAAGTCGGTGTAGTTACCCTTGACGGCAACAAAGTTAAGGAAACCGGTACCGGAAATAACGTCGAATTGAAAGATAACGGCGGTAAGGGTGTTGTTGCCAATTTAGGATCTGCCACTGCCATTATCGTTGCTCCGGACAATGCCCTTTATGTTGCCGGTGCTACTAAAGCAGGCGGCACAACAATCAGCGCTGCAGGAATAGCAGGGGGAACTTTGGATTTCACAGGCAGTGATTCCAGTGCTTTCGCTGATCCCAGTGTTGATATTGAGACTAGCCCGTATCTTGTTATGGGTGATTTGATAACATTATTCGGCACGTTTGACGCTGGTGAAGATTTAAGCATGTACGCTGCTGATGTTGTCGCCGATTCTTCCACTATCATTAGCGGTAAGATTTATGTTGAGGGCGATGATTCAGGAGCCATGGGTTACTTCGAATTTACATATTACGGTGGCTTTGACGGATTCCTTATCAAGGGCGAAAACATTGAGGTAGAAGTAGACGGTTTAGTGGTTGGTGAATCTACTTCTTCTTCCGGAGCCGATTCAGTTGAATGCATGCAGAGATTACTGCTTGGCCAGTCCGATAACAACTGGGAAGGCCCTGTTACTAACAAAGCCGGCATGAACGGCTTGCAGTACACCGCCGGTTCCAACATCCTCTGGACTGTTGTTGAAACTCAACTCTATGCCTTCGAAGACTTCTTAAGCGGCAAAACACAAGGTGTTAAAGCTGTTGAAGTTGATGTTGACTACACCTCCGTCACTAAGACTGTTGAGGTTTCTTGGACTCACATGAACGAAGATGGCGATACTGTCTATCTCGTTTCCTACCAGAAGACCGGTACTAACACTTCTGCTGCATTCGCTACTTACAATGTTAAATCTACTGTTGATGTAGGCAGTACTGTTAAAACCAAGATTTCCGGTCTTGATGCATCGGCCGAATATACCTTTAAGGTTCGCGTTGCTAATGACAGCCCGATTCAGAGCCGCTGGTCTGACGGCGTTAAAGTAACCACCTCTGCTTATGTTACTGCTCCGAATCCTGTCAGCCCGTTACAGGCTCAGCCTCAGTCAGCTACCGCTTCACTCCATCCGACCTTTACCTGGTCCACCGGTGGCGGTGCTGCTAAATACGAATTCCAGCTTAGTGACAGCGCAAGCTTTGCTAACATCATTGATACCGTAGTTGTTGCCGAAACCGGTTACACCTACAATGGTGACGGTCTTGCTTACGATACCGATTACTACTGGAGAGTTAGGTCTGTTGCCGCTGATGGCGTCGGTATAAGCGCATGGGCAACCTACAACAACAACGGTGCTCCGTGTGCCTTCCACACTATGGTTGATCCGGATGCCTACAAGGCTGAATTGACTGTAACCCAGACCGAAACCAAGATTGAACTTACTGTTACCGAGAACAACCCGACTTACACCATCCCGGTACCTGAGTTCACCGTAACCGTTCCTGTTACCAACCCGCCGGCCACCACGGTTACCAATGTAGTCGAGATTCCTGAACAATCAACCCCGGCTTACATTTGGGCAATCGTTGCAATCGGTGCTCTGTTAACAATTGCGGTCATCGTCCTGATTATCAGAACCCGCAGAGTAGTCTAAACAGGCTGCGCTAAAGGTCTTTGGTAAAAAGAAGATGTCCTGAATTGAAATAGGGACGCAAACAAAAAACCAACCGGAGCCCCCCAAAAGGGGGCTTCGGTTTTTTATATCGGAGATTGTCTTTGCGAGGAGTGAGCGTCAGCGAATGACGTGGCAATCTCGTTCCCCCCCGTCTTTGCGAGGAAGGAGCCGCTAGGCGAGTGACGCGGCAATCTCGTTCCACCACCGTCTTTGCGAGGAGGGAGCCGCTAGGCGAATGACGCGGCAATCTCGTTCCCTCTCCGTCTTTGCGAGGAGGGAGCGTTAGCGAGTGACGTGGCAATCTCGTTCCCCCACGTCTTTGCGAGGAATGAGCCGCTAGGCGAATGACGTGGCAATCTCGCCCCTCACCGTCTTTGCGAGGAATGAACCGCTAGGCGAATGACGTGGCAATCTCGTACCCATCCGTCTTTGCGAGGAAGGAGCCGTCAGGTGAATGACGCGGCAATCTCGCCCCTCACCGTCTTTGCGAGGAGAGAGCCGTTAGGCGAGTGACGTGGCAATCTTGCCCCTCGCCGTCTTTGCGAGGAGTGAGCCGCCAGGCGAGTGACGCGGCAATCTCGTTCCACCACCGTCTTTGCGAGGAATGAGCCGCTAGGCGAATGACGCGGCAATCTTGCCCCTCGCCGTCTTTGCGAGGAATGAGCCGCTAGGCGAATGACGTTGCAATCTCGTACCCATCCGTCTTTGCGAGGAAGGAGCCGCCAGGCGAATGACGTGGCAATCTCCAAGGAATTTAATCTATATGAGATTGCTTCGCTACACTCGCAAAGACAAAGGTACATTTATATGAGATTCTTCGCTTCGCTCTGAAAGACAGGGGAGGATTGCTTCGCTGCGCTCGCAATGACAGTAATGAATTGTGCTATAATTCAAAAAGAGAGAGAGAGAAACAACGGGAGCCCTAAAATGCCCGAAGAACCGAATTTGGCACAGACCCTCGAACGCATCTTCCCGCCGCACCTCATCGACTTCCTTAAACACGTGGGAGAAAAGGCCGCCGAACGCAACGAGCAGGCCTACATCGTCGGCGGAGCGGTGCGTGACCTAATTCTGGGTATTAAAAACTGCGACATTGACCTCACCGTCGAGGGCGATGCGGCGGCGCTTGCGCGTGAAGTTGCCCCAAACGGCGAGAAAATCACTATTCATCAACAATTTAATACCGCCCGTATCAAATTCGCCGACCTCGATATCGATTTCGCCACCGCCCGCTCGGAAACCTATGCCCGCCCCGGCGCGCTCCCCAAGGTCACACCGGCAACCCTCACCGCCGACCTCAAAAGGCGCGACTTCACAATTAACGCCATGGCAATCGGGCTTTGCGGCGAAAACTACGGTAAGCTCTACGACCCCTATAACGGCAAAAGAGACATTGAGGGTAAAATCCTACGGGTGCTGCATGATAAGAGCTTTGTTGACGATTCTACGCGTATCTGGAGGGGGCTGCGCTATGAGAAGCGCCTCGGATTTAACTTGGAAGAGCATGCCCTGAATCTTTTACAAAGGGATATCCCGATGCTCGACACCGTTAGCGGCGAGCGTATCCGCTACGAAATCGAATGCGTGCTGAAAGAGGCGCGCCCCGAGGAAGTTTTGAGTCGCGCTTATGAACTGGAGGCACTCGGCAGACTTAACCCTGCGCTTGAGTTTAATCAAAACAGCGCGGATTGCTTTATTCAGGCGCGAGAGACCTCTGCCGAAAAGATGCTTGAACCCCTTTATTGGGCTTTACTGACGTTTGCATTAAATATTGAAGAAAAAAATAAGCTGATTACTTATTTGAAACTCCCCAAGCGGATTAGCCAAACTTTGCGGGATTGCGCTGCCGTTCGCGAGAGGCTGGCGGAGTTGGCATCTCCAGAGTTAAAAAGGAGCGGGATTTACCGATTGCTGCACGGATTTACGGATACGGCGCTTGAGGCGGCGGTTATTTGTGCGGATAATGACGCGAGCCGCGCGGCGCTGGTTTTGTATTTGCAAGAGTTGCAAGGGATAAAGACAATTATTACCGGCGACGACCTGCTGGGGGCGGGGATGCGGGGTGGGGAGATTAAATATGTTCTCGACGCAGTCCTGGACGCACGCTTAAACGGCGAAGTGGCTACTTTTGAAGAGGAGCTTGCCCTTGCAAAAACCCTTTTATAAACCCCGTTTGCCATGAGCTTATACCCACTCGTTCGCCCTGAGCTTGTCGAAGGGTCTAAAGAACGAGGGAGAAAGGCCACGAACGGCTAAACTCTACTGTCTTTGCGAGCGTAGCGAAGCAATCTCTAACAGATAAACTCCGCTGTCTTTCAGAGCGAAGCGAAGAATCTCATATAGATTAAAATTTCTTGGAGATTGCCACGTCACTCGCCTGACGGCTCACTCCTCGCAAAGACAATCCAAATTCCGAGCACCCTGAGCCTGTCGAAGAATCTGGGAGTTGCCGAATAGTGCAGCGTTCGGTTACTGTTTATACAGCAGAGCGATGCCTCTTTTTTGCTTTCAAAGTCACCTTATAGCCTATGCTTCACGTCCTCTTAGATCCTTCACTTCGTTCAGGATGACAAAAGAGACCCATCCGCCCTGAGCTTATACCCACTCGTTCGCCCTGAGCTTGTCGAAGGGTCCAACGAACGAGGAGAAACTAAGACTACTATTCGACAGCCGTTATGGTTCGACAGGCTCACCACGAACGGCTGGAGCATTCCTATTACTGTCATTCTGAGCCTGCCGAAGAATCTAGGGGTTAGCGGATAGCGCAGCGTTCGGTTACTGTTTATACAGTAGAGCGAAACCTCTTTCGTGCTTCCGAGGTCACCTCATAGCCTATACTTCTCGTTCTCTTAGATCCTTCACTTTGTTCAGGATGACAAAAGGGCACTTACTCCGACGCAATTAAAGCAATCGCCAAAGCACCGGGGCCGGCGTGCACCCCCAAAGCAGGTCCCAATCTGGCAATAATCGGCTTTTTCCCGCACATAGCCTCCAACTTCTTCGCCAAACTTTCCGCTTCATCGGCGATAGTGGAATACATCACGGAAATATCTTCAATCTTGCCCACTTTCTCCGCATATCCGTACAGGATTTCAATCGCCTTATCACGGCTACGTGCTTTAGATGCCGGCATAAATTCCCCGTCTTTAAGCGTCAAAAGCGGTTTGATGTTGAGCACATTCCCTAACAGCGCCTTGCCTTTGCCGATTCTGCCGCCCATTGCCAAGTATTTAAGGGTATCAAAAACTGCCCAAATATGAGAGCGCTCGGACATTTCTTTAATTTTTTCGAGTATTTGCTTAATATTCGCCCCGCTCGCGGCCATTCTGGCGGCCTTAACCACGATTAGCCCCAAACCCATTGATACGGAATTGGTATCAACCACCTCAACCGGGCACTCCGCGCTTGTTAATTCTTTGGCGCGCAGAGCTGAATTATAGGTGCCGCTTAATTTTGCGGCAAGATGGATTGAAAGAATGCCGTCAGCACCTTCTCCGCTAAGTTTATTGTAGACATCAATAAAATCCTGCGGGCTGGGCTGTGAAGTGGTCGGATGAACCGGGAAACTCACTAACTTTTCATAAAACTCGTTCTCGGTGATTTCTTCACGATCGCGGTAGGTTTTGCTGTCAAACTGAACATAAACGGGGACACTCGCAATGCCGAGTTCGTCGGCCAGCGATTGCGGTATATCAGAGGTGCTGTCGGTAACAATTTTTACTGCCATGAGTAGGGTTTTCCTCCTATATTTTTTAGAGTTATTTTGATAATTAAACTGTTAAACCAAGTATGATTTGAGGGCTGTTTTTGAGATTATTAAGATATGTTGATTAAGAAATGCTTAAAAATACAAGGCGCCGCTGTACTGTTTTAAACGTTTGCGCATTTGCTTGGCGTTGGGGACAAACTTATCCAACTCTTGCCAAAACAGCGGGCTGTGATTCTTAACGCGGGTATGTACCAGCTCGTGTAAAATAACGTACTCCATCAATTCGTCCGGCAGCTTTGCCAGCTTTATGTTGAGGCTGATATTGTTTTTTGCGGAACAACTGCCCCAGCGCGTTTTCTGGCTGCGGATTGTAACGCGGTTATAAGTAAAACCGTGCTTTTCCGCAAGATTTGCAAGCCGATTTACCAGTTTTATCTTGGCGGCGGCTTCCTCTTCATAACTAAATCTGAGAAGTTCCTGCTCGGACTCGTAATTTTTAATTTTTGCAATTTGTTTCCGAACCCATCCCATTTTCGACAAAAGAAATTGTTCTGCTTTTTCGAATGAAGATGAACCGGGAACATTCACTCGCACTTCACACAAAGGAGTAACCGAAATACTGATACGCCGCGCCCTCTCGCTGCGCTTAAACAGTACACTGACACCTTCGATTTCGAGCGTTTTTGTTTTCACAATCAATTTTGTCGGTTATTATACATCTTTTAAGACATAAAATGTAGTCAAACCGATCCAAAAGCGGTTATAAATTATAAGCCCCTGCGTTAAACAAAACAGGGGCTTATTTTTAATGTTAATCCGATTTAAGTGCCGCAAGATTTATTTGATTTTATCTTTGTCGGCGCGCGCCTTTTCGGCGACCATTTTCACATCAAGGTTTCCGGGTCCACCGCAATCCGGCACATAACAGGTTACTTCTGTGAAAATACATTCGGCATGGCAACTCGGGCATTTTGTGGGGGGTAATTCCGCCTTCAAAACATAATCACATTCACTGCACATCCACCAGTTCATGATTCCCTCCTTAAGTTTTTTGATTCTATCCTGTATAAGCTATAAAAACATCTTTCATTATATCAGATTTAGGGATAAAAATGTCCAGATAAGGGTTTTTAAGTTAGAGAATAACCGAGACGCCCTTGCTTTTGAGATATTCCTTAACCTGCCTGATACTTAAAATGCGGTAGTGGAACACCGACGCCGCCAAAAGAATTTGAGCGCCGCCTTTGGCTACCCCGTCGTAAAAATGCTCAAGCGTACCGGCGCCGCCCGAAGCAACCACCGGTAATGTTACCGCATCGGAAATGGCCTTTATAAAATCGGTATCGTAGCCTGCCTGCTTACCGTCTTCATCGATACTGGTCGGAAGAATTACTCCCGCCCCCAATTTTTGGCATTGCTTGGCCCATATTACGGCATCTTGCCCCATCGGTTTGGTGCCGCCGGAGATTACCAGTTCAAATCCGGAAGGATATTCGCTGTTGCGGCGTGCATCGATAGCAATTGTTATTTTCTCCGAGCCGTATTTTAAAGCGGCTTGCTTGATAAGAGACGGGTTTTTAACTGCCGCGCTGTTTACGGAAACCTTGGCGGCTCCCGCTTCTAAAACCGAGGCGATATCATTTAATGAAGAAATGCCCCCGCCGACCGTTAAAGGAATACTGATAGCCTCGGAAACTTTACGTACCCATTCGAGGCGTGTCTTGCGGTTCTCTAAGGTTGCGGCGATATCGAGCATTGCCAGCTCATCGGCGCCCTCTTTTTCATAAAAGATGGCATTCTGCACGGGGTCTCCCGCATCTTTTACATCAACAAAACTAACACCTTTTACGACTCTGCCGTCTTTCATATCCAAGCAGGGCATAATTTTTATTGTGCTCATAGAGGTTAACCTTCCTTAACGCTTAGTAGGGCTTCTTTTAAAATTTTACCACTTGTTATTGCTTTTCGCCACGTGCAAAATAAGGTTTCAAATATGCGGCGCTAATTTTTTTGTTGATGTTTTTGGAATTTTTGTTGGGAGAGGGATGTTGTAAAGGCATTTATCCTATTGTCATTCTGAGCTTGCCGAAGAATCTAGGAGTGAACGGATAGCGTACCGTTCGGCTGCTCTTTAAACAGTAGGACGATGCCTCTTTCGTGCTTCCGAGGTCACCTTATAGCCTGTATTTCTTATCCTCTTAGATCCTTCACTGTGTTCAGGATGACAAAGGGGGGCGTTCGCCCTGAGCTTGTCGAAGGGTCCTACGAACGGGGGGGAAACGAGGATTACAATCCAGCCGCCGTTATGGTTCGACAGGCTCACCACGAACGGCAGGAAAACCCCTTTGTCTTTGCGAGCGCAGCGAAGCAATCCTCCTCTGTCTTTCAGAGCGAAGCGAAGAATCTCATATAGATTAAATTCCTTGGAGATTGCCACGTCGTTCACCCAAGGGCTCTCTCCTCGCAAAGACGTTTCCACTATTGTCATTCTGAGATTGCCGAAGAATCTAGGGGTTAAAGAATAGAGCGCCGTTCGGCTAGCAAATTACGTCTGGGCGATGCCTCTTTTTTGGTTCCGAGGACACCTCATAGCCTGTATTTCTTATCCTCTTAGATCCTTCATTACATTCAGGATGACAAAGGGGGGCGTTCGCCCTGAGCTTGTCGAAGGGTTCACCGAACGAGGGAAGACAAAGATTACTATTCGACCGCCGTTATGGTTCGACAGGCTCACCACGAACGGCTAAACCACTGTCTTTGCGAGCGCAGCGAAGCAATTCTCCTCTGTTTTTCAGAGCGAAGCGAAGAATCTCATATAGATTAAATTCCTTGGAGATTGCCACGTCGTTCGCCTAAAGGCTCCCTCCTCGCAAAGACATTACTCCCTCTTTCATATATTCTTAACAATTCTGATACACAAAAAATCCAATATGGTATAATCGTTATCAAATATTTTTTGCGGATAATATAAAAGATGGCTATATTTACATATGAAAACATCGTAGACCCGTTTTTACGCAGTGCCAGACGCGCTATGTTCGATTTTGCGGATATGAAAGAGGGTGATCTGGCCCTTGATGTCTGTTGCGGAACAGGCGCTCAGGTTATCGAGTACGGCAAGCGCGGCGTTACGGCAATCGGTATAGACAGCGACAAAAATATGCTCGCTTTCGGTATCAAAAATAAACAGAAGCTGCAAATGGAAAACACCTCGTTCTTGTTAGCCGATGCCACGGCCTTGCCTTTTGAGGATAACAGGTTTGATTATGTCTCGGTTTCTTTTGCCCTGCATGATAAGCTCCCCGATTTGCGCCGCCAAGTGGTTTCCGAAATGATGCGGGTGGTTAAGCCGCAAGGTTTCTTGCTCCTGATGGATTTTAATATTCCTTTACCGTTCAATATTTGGGGGGGTGCGGCAAGCACGGTTGAATTTCTTGCCGGCGGAACTCATTACCAAGGGTTTAAAGACTTCAAAAAAAATAATGGGCTTCACAAGATAATTGAAGACCATGGGCTGACAGCGATAAAAGCGGATTATTTTACCGGTCGGATGGTTGCCGTGGTAAAGGCGCACGTAAATAAATAGCCTTCCGAACTATATTTTATTTAACGATACGGCTGATAGCTTTAAATTTTTCGCCGCCGGCTACCTTAAGCAGTTCAAAGAGTGCGGTTTCGGTTCCTGTAATCGTAATACCCTTCTGCCTCATCAGATTAATCCCGATTTCCTTGTTCTCTGGCGTGCGTGATGAAACGGCATCGGCAACCGCTTGTACTTCGTATCCCGCTTCTTTTAAGGCCAGTGCAGTTTGATAAACGCAGATATGGCACTCTATTCCGCAAACCAGAACTTGTTTTCTGCCTAAACTAGATAAAACATTTTTGAAATTCTCGTTAGCGCAGCAACTGAACTCGGTTTTTTCAATCGGGCAAACCCCCGCAAGCGATTGCATAACTTCAGGAATAGTCCCTCCCAGTCCCTTGGGGTATTGCTCCGTTAGTATTATCGGCAGTTCAAGCACATTTGCCCCTTGAACCAGCTTTAGAACATTATCGGTCAGATTTTCTTTTTGATAAATAACGGAATGCAGTTTTTCTTGGATATCAATTACCAGTAAAACGGTATTATCGATATTTAGCATTGCCGAAGCTCCTTCAAAATTACCGATACACTTTACTTTAAGAGGTTCATTATAATAAAAACCATCCACAGAATAATTGTAACTACCAGTGCAACTATTGAAATAATGAACTGCTTCTTGGAACCTTTGAGGGCGGCGCTGGTTTGAGTTTCGTTAAATATCTGTGAAATCAATTTTTCAAGATGGGCTACACGCAAAGAAAGTGCTTTTAATGTTGATGTTTCAATAATTCCCGGGGCAGACTGCAACAGAGATTCTAATTTTTCCCGCTGAGAAATGATATTGTTCGAAACGTTTTCCCATTCCTTGTTAATTTCGGCTACTTGGCTTTTTAAGGTTTCGATTGCGCTTTGGTAATCTTTTTTGTGCCAAGTTTTCCAGCTGTCGACTTCACCGCTCAGATTTTCGAGCATGTCGTGCAAATCCTCTACTTTTTCCGTTAAACAAGTGTCGGTTACGGTTGCATCAACTGCTTCTTTTATCTCTTCAACCTGTTTTAGCGTTTGTGATGTTTCTGCCAGGTTAGCTTCGAGATATTGTGCTTCTGTCGGGCTATTTGTCGAGGTATATAAATCTTCACTCATTGCTTTTCTCTACAGGCATTATACCACGCATACGTATTAAACCAAACCACGGGTTTATTTTTCGCTTAATTGAGATGTGCAATTAGGGCAGCGAGTGGCTTTAATCGCAATGCTTGAAAAACAAAACGGGCAATCCTTGGTAGTTGGTTCGGCGTTTGCGGTTTCCGCTTGGCGATGTTTGCCTAAATTGTTAACGACACGAATTATAAAAAATACAACCAGCGCAATAATTAAAAAGTTAATGACAGTGTTAATAAATGCCCCGTAGGCAATTACGGCAGCCCCGGCTTCTTTGGCATCGCTCAGGGAGGCGTACTCGGTCCCTGAAAGGTTAATATAAAGATTGGAGAAATCAACATTTCCCAGTATCAATCCGATTGGGGGCATAATAATGTCGTTGACCAGTGATGTTACGATTGCACCGAAGGCGATGCCGATAATAACACCGACGGCCATGTCCATTACGTTGCCGCGTTGGATAAACTCCTTAAATTCGGAAATAAGCTTTTTCATGGGGCACTCCTCTTTCTCTAAAACCGCTGTTTTTATTTTTACTATACTGATTATACAATAACTTTTCACGTTAAACATATAATATCCGCAAGTTTTGGGCTTTTAGGCTCCGATACCATTGCGACTGCGGTCTTTTTGGAGTAGAATTGTTTTATCGAAACCCGTAAAGGAGTTTGCCATGTTTAAAAAGATTCTGGTTCCCTTAGACGGTTCGGAACTGTCGGAGGCCGCATTAGCCCATCTTAGCGATTTTAAAAAGGCGGAAGTGATTTTAATGCGGATTAAAGAACCGCTGGACCCAAATGTTATCGGAACGCTTGACGCTAAAGTCGCATTGGAATTGGACGAGGCGTATTACGAAGAGGCGGTACAATATTTGGAAAAGATTGTTAAAAACCTGAAAGAAAAAGGGATAACCGCTAAAACAGAGGTTTTAACAGGCAATTCTGCGGATGAAATTATTAAATATTCCCAAAAGAATGATATCGATCTGATTATAATGTCGACGCGCGGCAGATCAGGGCTTTCACGTTTGGTTTTTGGCAGCGTAGCGGAGAAAGTAATCAGAAACTCAACTGTTCCCATTCTGATTAAACCTCCGAAACAACCTAAAGAAACCGAAAAGTAAACGCTTGTGGGTTATAAATAAAAAACAGGCAGATGCAGTACCGATTGCTTCTGTTTGCATTCTGATCATCTGTTTACAACAGAAAAAGCCGTTCGGACACCCGAACGGCTTTATGATTTAGGATACTATCACGTTTTTTAAGATTGTATATCCAAGTTTCTGGGATAGAAGATTAATAAAGCCGCCACAAAAACAGCATTTAAAAGCATTCCTATCCAAATTTGTTCAAAATTGACATATCCTTGCCAGAGGCCGTAAAGGGGGCTGATTATAAAGAAACTACACCATAATATCGCAAATTTAATGGCGTTAATATTGCGTAAGGGGTTAAGTATTGTCATTATAAACCAGACGCCGGCGGCAATAAACGCACTCCCGATAATAGTCATCAGAAAGGCCATACTATCGTTTAGCGCTTCCAATCCGAATAAATCAACAATCCTTTCCGGGGAAACCAAGAAGATGAAACCTTCCGCAATATAAATTGCGCCGCAAATTACCATAGCTGCAGTGATATTACGCATATTACCTCCTGTCCTGTATTTTTGATTGTAAAGGTTCTATAACAATTTTGGCACATCGCAACTTGCAATGTCAATCGATTTTAATCCGAAACCGCTATAATCCGTCGGCACTTTTGCCGGTTTTGTTTTTGAGCCAAGTGAGCGCTTTTTTGGTATCACTGGCAATCCGGGCTTTATTGTGGTTTTTTACCCGGTATTTAAAAGACCAATACGTAAATTCTTTTAAGGTGGTCATATCAAGATCGTTTGAAAACCTGTGGGCCCTCTCTTTTTTAAAGAGTTTTAACAGTTCCGGTTGCGTAATGTCGTAAATACGCCTGTAGGTTTCGTTGGAGATGCTTTGCTCTCCGATATAATCAAGCGACTGCTCTTTACGCACCTCGTCTTCAACTACTTGCAGAAGAATCTCTTCGATTGTAACACCGTAGAAAAAATTTAAGTGCTGTTGGTATTTTTGTTCTCCGATTAGTTGTTTGAATTCCTCTGTTTTTAATTTGAACGGCGGTTCCCCGTTAAAAAGAAGGTTATGTTTTTCTTCCTCCGGTATTAAATCGCTAACGGTATTACAGAGTCTTTCCGCCAGCAGCAACCAGTCAAAGGCCTCTCCGCCGATAATATACTTGTATTTGCGTTTACCGATTTTTTCTTCCGGAATTTGCCAAATATTAATCGCCTCCAGCAGGGCAGGATACCAATGCTTGCCCCGGGCGATGGAATCTCTTAAATGCCTGATGGCTTCCTCTTCGGCTTGCGTTAATTGATTTGCGTTTGTTTTCATTTTTGCTTAAAAATTCGGTTTTAATTGTTATCATTCGGGTCTTATTATTAAATAACACAATACGGACCGGAAATAATAGCGCTCAATTAAATTTGCGTTTTGCGTTCGGAACGGCAATCTTCTGCGAAGATATTCGATTTTTAATCTTAAATATCTTAGGGTGATGTCCGGATTATCCCGAGGCTGCTATTTCCCGCAGCATTTCTTAAATTTCTTACCGCTGCCGCACGGGCAAGGGTCATTTCTGCCGATGACCTTACCTTCAACTTTGGGAGCCTTCGGGGTTTTACTTTCTTTGTCTTCCCCGGTTGCCTTTGCCATTACATTGGTCGGCTTGGGAGGCGGCGCTCCTTTTTTAATGGTTGTTTTGTAAATGGCTCTCAAAATGCTGTTTTGAATGGAACCCATTAAGTCGTCAAACATATCGCGGCTCTGACGTTTGTAAGCCACCAACGGGTCGCGCTGTGCCATTGATTGCAATCCGATGCCTTGCCGCATGTTATCCATGGCGGTCAGGTGCTCAATCCATGCCGTATCGATAATTCGTAACATTAAAAGCCTTTCCAATAACCGCATGTTTTCGGGGCCGACTTCGCTTTCCTTGGCATCGTAAAGCTCTTTGGAATATTCAATCAAGCGGTCGCGCATTTCCTCGGCGCTCATTTGAGAAAGTGTTTCGGCGTTTATATCGGCCGATAGCGGCATAATCGTTCCGAGCTCGCTTAAAACGGAAGCGGCGGCTTCTTCCATATCCCAACCGCTGCAGTTGGCCTCAACAATGTTTTTTATTTCGGCTTCCACAATCGATAAAATATTGGCTTTTAAGTCGGCGCCGTCGATGATTTTATGGCGTTCGCCGTAAATAATTTCACGCTGTTTGTTTATAACATCGTCATAATCGACTAAATGTTTACGGATATCAAAGTGGTAACCTTCAACACGGACTTGCGCATTTTCAATTGAGCGGCTGATTAACTTATTTTCGATGGGGGTGTTTTCGTCAAACCCCATCGTATCCATTACACCTTTAATGCGGTCGCCGCCGAATCGTTTCATTAGGTCGTCTTCGAGCGATACAAAGAAACGTGAACTGCCCGGATCGCCCTGGCGTCCGGCTCTTCCGCGTAACTGGTTATCAATACGGCGCGCTTCATGGCGTTCGGTTCCGACTACATGCAATCCCCCCAGCTCGATAACTTGGTCGTGGCGTTCTTTCCATTCCTGCCATTCTTTGCTTTCGGCGTCCTGCGGTTCTTTTCCGCCCAGAATAATATCAACACCGCGCCCAGCCATATTGGTGGCAACCGTAACCGCTCCCGGTTTTCCGGCTTCGGCAACAATATTGGCCTCTTTTTCGTGCTGTTTGGCGTTAAGCACTTCATGTTTAATACCTTTTCGTTTCAACAGTGCGCCGAGGTATTCCGATTTTTCAATCGATACGGTACCAATCAGCACCGGTCTGCCGGTTTTTCGGACCTCGTCCACTTCTTGCACCACGGCCTTGAATTTGGATTCGACATCCTTATAAATATAGTCTGAAAAATCCTCTCTTGCCTGCGGTTTGTTGGTGGGAACAATAACCACTTCCAGTTTGTATATTTTATGGAATTCCTCGGCTTCGGTAACCGCGGTGCCGGTCATACCGGCCAGCTTTTGATACATACGGAAATAGTTTTGAATTGTAATGGTGGCATAGGTGCGGCTTTCATTTTGGATTTTAACATTTTCTTTGGCTTCGATTGCCTGGTGCAACCCTTCGGAATAACGCCTGCCGTGCATCATCCTGCCGGTAAATTCATCGACGATGACAACCTCACCGTCTCTGACGACATACTGATGGTCTTTTTTGTAGAATTCGCGTGCGGTTAGGGAGTTACGCATATGGCGCATAAGGTCGGCATTTTCCGGATCGTACAATCCGCCGCCGTCATTTAAGAGCCCCTCACGCATAATCAGCTTCTCCATTTTGGCAAAGCCTTCATCGGTTAATTCGGCGCTGCGTTCTTTTAACTTAACTTCGTAATCCACTTCGGGGGTCAGGCGTTGGATTAACCGCGCGAAAATCTGATATTTCTGGCCCGCTTCCATATCGGGGGCACTGATAATTAAGGGTGTGCGCGCCTCGTCTATTAAAAGGTTATCAACCTCATCAACAATTGCATAGCTTAGGGGGCGCTGGACATACCTTTCGGGGTCAATCGCCATATTATCGCGCAAGTAGTCAAAACCGAATTCGGATGACGTGCCGTAGGTAATATCGGCATTATAAGCCTCTCGGCGTGATATCGGTCTAAAATGCTTCCATACATCGTTTTCAATTCCGGAATCGTAGCTTGGGTCAAACAGCAACGACGGAGAAAGCTCATCGCTTTTTTGCATCGGATAAATACTGGCAACGCTAACACCCAAGGCATGAAATACCGGCCCCATCCAATACAGGTCACGGCGCGCCAGATAGTCGTTAACGGTTACCAAGTGACAGCCTTTACCGGTCAGTGAATTAAGGTACAGGGGGAGTGTTGCCACCGCTGTTTTACCTTCACCGGTTTTCATTTCGGCAATTTTACCTTGGTGCAATATAATACCGCCCATCATCTGGACGTCAAAAATCCTGAATTCCTTGTTTTTGTCTTTGGTAAGCACTCTTCTGGCGGCTTCACGCACGGCGGCAAATGCTTCCGGCAGAAGCTCGTCGAGGGTGGCGCCGTTTTGGATTCGGGATTTAAAATCGTTTGTTTTGGAGCGTAATTCCTCATCGGAAAGTGCCTCAAAATCGGGTTCAAGGGCGTTTATTTTATCAACAATCGGCAGCAGCCGCTTAATTACCTTTTCATTGGAACTTTCGGATCCTCCGAACAATTTAAACATTTTTTCACCTTCGTTAATTCGATTTGGTTTAAGCCAGGGGCGCGGGCAGCTTTATTCTTCCTGTAATTCGGGATCAATCGGGCATTCCGAGTTAATAATTGCCAGCGCCTCTTCGGCCAATGACGCGGGTACCATTATTCGGACTTCTCCCATTCCGTCAAAAAGGAAGCTGTGGACAGAGCCGGCAGCGTTGGAGCGAAGGATTGAGGGTATATTGTAGCCGTCCAGCATTCCTTTGATTGTCTGGGCTTCCAACTCCCCTTTAGCTTTGTATACTTCGATCATATCTTTTATTTGGGGTCAAACAATTCCCCTACCGATTGCCCGGTATGTATGCGCCTGATAGCTTCACCCAGAAGAGATGCAATCGGTAAAACGGTAATTTTATCAATTTTTTTACTGCCGGTTACCGGAATGGTATCGGTTACCACCACTTCTTTGACGCGTGAGTTTGCGATGCGTTCGATAGCGGGGCCTGAGAATACGGGATGCGTACAACCGGCATAGACTTCTGTGGCGCCGTTATTTAAAAGGGCGTTTACGGTGTTAACCAAGGAGCCGCCGGTATCAATTTCATCATCAACGGTAATGGCAATTTTCCCCTTAACATCCCCGATAATATTGAGGGTTTCGGTTTTATCGGCATTGCCGATGCGTCTTTTTTCCATAATTGCCAGCGGGGCATTCAGTTTGGCGGCATAATCGCGGGCAAGTTTGGTGCTTCCGATATCGGTGGCAACAACGACAATATCTTTGAGATTTTTTTGTTTAAAGTAATCGCTGATGATTCCGATAGCGGTCAGTTCATCAACCGGTATATTAAAGAATCCCTGGATTTGAGCGGCATGTAAGTCAATCGTAAGGATACGATTGGCACCGGCAACCGTTAACAAATCGGCAACCAACCTTGCGGTAATCGGAACCCTCGGCTGGTCTTTTTTGTCGGTTCGGCTGTAGCCGTAATAGGATACAACCGCGGTAATTCGTCCGGCGGAAGCCCTTTTTAGGGCGTCAATCATAATTAGAAGTTCCACTAAACTCTGGTTAACGGGGGATGAAATCGGTTGTATTACAAACGTATCGCGTGAACGCACATTCTCTAAAATACGTACGAAAGTGTTTTCATTGCTGAATTGCATGACCTCACACTTCCCCAGCGGTATGTTAAGATATTCAACAACGGCCTTTGCCAACCCCGGGTTAGCATTGCCCGTAAATACCTTCAGCTCGTCCATTAAACTCCCCCTATATCCTGTAAATTACATGCCATGCTTTAAAAACTATTTATCAATCCCGGGAACCGGAAATTGACTGCACATTTCCACAACTTCTTTTTTGATTTGAGCCTGGATTTCCAAATCGTTAATATTGTTAATTATTTTCATTATCATTTCGGCAATCCGTTTGATTTCGTTTGTTCCGAATCCGCGTGAAGTAACGGCGGCGGTGCCTAAGCGCATACCGCCCGGAACGCGTGCCGTTGAAGTTGTATCAAAGGGAACGGTGTTGCGGTTAACGATAATGGCGGCGCGTCCCAACGCTTCTTCGGCATCCTTGCCGTTAACACCGCTTCCGCATAAATCAACCAACATCAGATGATTATCGGTTCCTTCGGAAACAAGCCGCAATCCCATTCTGTGAAGTTCGGTTGCCAATGTATTGGCGTTCTCAATTACGGCTTTTTGATAGTCGTAAAATTCCGGTTGCATTGCTTCTTTAAAAGCGACCGCTTTACCGGCGACAACGTGCATAAGCGGCCCCCCCTGCATTCTGGGGAATACCGCCGAATCAATCGCTTTTGCCAAGTCTTGATTGCAAAGAATAAATCCGCCTCGCGGCCCTCTTAGTGTTTTATGTGTGGTAGAGGTTACTATTTGGGCGTAAGGAACGGGTGAGGGGTGCAATCCGGCGGCAATAAGCCCGGCAATATGGGCCATATCAACCATAAAAACGGCATCGACTTTATCGGCAATATATCTGAACCGTTCAAAATCAATAACCCTCGGATAGGCGCTGGATCCGGCAATCACCAGCTTTGGCTTGTGCTCTACCGCCAGTTTTTCGACTTCGTCGTAATCAATACGTTCCGTTTCAGGGTTTAAGCCGTAGGAAACAATATTGTAATACCTGCCGGAAAAATTGACGGGGGAACCGTGGGTTAAGTGCCCGCCATGAGAAAGATTCATTCCCATAACGGTATCTCCCGGGTTTACCAGAGCAAAGTAAGCCGCCATATTTGCCTGTGCCCCGCTATGCGGTTGGACATTGGCATGTTCGGCTCCGAAAAGCTCTTTGGCGCGTTCGATGGCGATGGTTTCGATTATATCGACATCTTCACATCCGCCGTAGTAACGTTTGCCGGGATAGCCCTCGGCATACTTATTTGTTAAAAAAGTACCTTGTGCTTCAAGCACTGCCTTACTGGCATAATTTTCAGATGCAATCAGGTTGATTGTTTCTTGCTGACGTTTTTTTTCAAGCTCAATCGCCTGACTGATTTCCGGGTCGTTCTGCTTTAAAGAGTCCATAAATCTCCTTCCTGGGGGATGAAATGAATATAGTTAATTGTACTATTGTTGAGGCTTGTTATCAACCTAAGCGGTATCGGAATTGATATTTGCGTCCGTTGTAATAATATCTTCGGAGGCGGGCTCCGCAAGTGTTAAAGCGTCCTCCGATACGGTATCCGGCTGTGTCGGTTTTCGCAGCAATCCCATGTTCCAAAGAATATAGCCGATAAGAATTGAGCATAAAGGAACGGATAGCCACAATGCAACCGGCGACAAGATAACAAAAGAAACCGCATGCCCCATAATCCAGATAATCGAAATTACCTTTCCCCAGAGATGTTTTTTTAAGCTTGCGATTGTGATTGTCATTGCGATTGCAATCGCGCCGATGGTGGCGTAGAGATAGAAATAATAAGTTAGCCTGTCGGTAATTAAAACAATCGGAATCCACATCAGATATGTTCCGACAAACCACATTATACTGAAAAAACCCTCGCGGTTGCCTTTAATAAATCTGTATACCAGGAAGGCATAGACGGGTATTATCGCATAAAGTAAAGTGGGGTTAATAAGCCCTTGCCATTTGATAATATTTGTTCCGTAAAAGGTCGGGTTTTGAGGGATAAAGATCCACTCCCAAGGGTAAGCCTCCCAGCCGCCCGAATAGTTTTCGAACGTCAGTTCCCCCGCCGATGACATCATTTGGATAAAATTAGTAAACGGATTAACGAATTTCATGTAAATTATAGAGTCACAAACGAACAAACCGGCAAAGAAAACAATCGGTACCATATACACCGAGAGAAGGAAGCGCAGCGGCTTGCGGAAACCGGTAAAGACCCAGTGCAATCCGATAACAACGCACCCCAGCGCACCGGTCATTTTACAAAGCATTGATAACCCGAGCGCGGCACATGCCGCGAAAAACTTGTCTTTCAGATAAAGCCAGAAAGCCAGAAACATAAAGAATAAGCTGTAAACATCCAGCATATCAATGCTTGAAATTAAGAAACTGAGGTTTTCCAAAGCCAGCAGAAAAGTTGCCAGTGTCGCAATCGGTATCGATAGCTTAAGCTGCCGGCAAATTAAGAAAAGCAGAGCCAGATTTGCTATCCCGAAAAGGATTGGCGGCAGGCGCCAACCGATAGGATTATCGCCGAATAACTGGATACCGCCGACAATAATCAGTTTTGATAACGGCGGGTGCTCGGGACGATCGGTGGTATGGGCATCGATAATATTTTGAGCATCTTTAATGTAATAGGTTTCATCAAAGATATATCCGTCGGACGGTTGGGTGATAACGCTTAAATGCATTACAAGCGAGAACAAGATTATCAGGAATAATCCGCAGTATTGCCAGTTGATGAATTTGGAGAATAAGTGTTTTATTTTTTCCATGTCAAGAAATTATTTAAAAGATAGTTCCACAAGAAAGCGATGATTATACCGATTAGCACGGCTACAATGTCATGGAAACCGAATACAACGGCAAACAGATTGGTTACGCCGATTTGAATCAGCGCCCCGATAAGGCAGATTAAATTGAAATTTAGTAACCTTTTGAAGAACGATAAAACTCCGCCGGTGTTACGGTCGGAAAAAGTAAAGAAGTTGTTTAGTATAAAATTGGTAATAATTGATGTTTCAATACTGATGGTTAGGGCAATATTTCCCGAAAGAATACCGGCCGACGTATTATCGATTGGGCTAAATCCCCCGTAACGCGTAAGCAGGGCATATAACCCAAGATTAACAATAACACCGGTGCCGCCGACAATACTGAATTTGATAAAACGTGTAAGCTCACCCGTACGCCGCATAAGGCTGAAAATATGTTTCAGATAGTCCAATTGTTGTTTTGTATTTAATTTGCTCTCTCCGCGGCTGCGGGTTACAAACATAAAAGGTACTTCGACAACCGAATTCCATTTTCCGAGCATCAATACTTCAAGTAAAATCTTAAATCCGGAAGGGTTAAGATCAGCACCTTTAAGTACATCTCTTTTTAAGGCAAAAAGCCCCGACATCGGGTCGTTAATTTTTCTGGTTGAGGGCAGAAAAACATGCGATATAAATGCGGCGCCCTTTGATATTATCCGGCGCAGCAAACTCCAGCCTTCACATCCGCCCCCCTCAATATATCTGGAACCTACGGCGATGTCGGCTCCGTCTTCAATTGCTTTTATTACGGAAGGAATCACTTCCGGCGGGTGCTGTAAATCGGCATCCATAACAACGATTATGTCGCTTTTTGTATAGCTAAAACCATCAACAACCGCCGATGCCAGCCCTTTTTTGTCGCGTCTAACAATTATTCTGACCGGAAATTCTTTGGCAAGCGCCTCTACCAACTCTTCGGTGCCGTCCCTGCTGTTATCATCCATGATAACTATTTCGTAATTGTAACCGCCCAATGCCGCAGCCAGCCTTGTTACCAAGGGCTGGATATTATCTTTTTCTTTGTAGGCCGGAACGATAAGTGAGACGCTTTTATTTATCATAATAAACCCATACCGTTTAAATATACTCGGGATTTTGCTTATTCTATCATAAAGCTATTTATAAAAAAACAACCGTCAATAATTTCAGAACAGGGATAACTTTTTGGCTTATTCAAATTTGGGTGTTAAACCGCTAATCTGATACAATGGTATAACGATATTTTTAAGCCGGAGATAGCCCAAAATGGAAGCTTCAAAGAACAACTTGCTTGATTTTCTGCGTGAGCCGCAACAATTGATTTTACCGGACAACCAGTCGTTTTACGTTTGTACCGATGAAATACGCGAAGGATTTTGGAACAACATCGTCCGCCTTGCAACCGATGTGACCGCCGACGAGTATCATTTGGGGCTCTTTTTGATATTGGAGAAAGGGCTTTTTTGCACATACGAAATACCCAAGATGATCTTAATTGACGGGCACCAAAGATTGGTTACCGTACACTTATTTTTGACGGTGCTTGCCAAAGTCGTCGGAGACGGGCATAACGGCAATATCGAGCTTAGCGGAAAATATGTTTACGATAACTACTTTACCAATAACTCTTTGAATAAAGAAGACGATAGCAACGAGCTTTATTATAAAATGGTGCTTACCTCGGTTGATAATAAGGTTTATCGAAGGCTTGTTGAAGGTAACGACCATTTGCCTCTTCCGTCTTTACATCCGATGGTTGCGACATACCGCTTTTTTGAAAAGGCGATTCGAGAGAGCGATATTGCTTTAAGTGATATTTATAAAGCGCTTCAAAAGATTACCGTACTGCCCATTTCAACCGATCGGTGTTACAGCAACCCGCAGTTTATTTATGAAACAGTGATGGAAGCCAAATTGACGCGGGAACGCTCAAAATTACTGCTCAAATGGCTTTCGGGGTTACTTTCGGTTTCGTGTATTCCTAAACAGGGATAGACCGAGGAAACAGCTATCCACCTTCCTTCCAATCGTTTTAAAAGACCGGAAGGTTTGTAACAATTCGCATATCTAAGCGATTTGAACACCGGGTTCCGGCAAGCAGTGGGTAAAGACAGAATCCACTTTGATAACACCGACTGAAACAATGTCCATGTTGATTTGCTCTTTGACGTGTTTGGCGTAGGTGTCGAAGATTTCACCTTCGGTTTCAAACCCTTTAAATGTCCCTTTTATTTGATAGCCCGCCGGTAACATTTGAATACTAAAGACGGTAACCGCCACTTTTTTATTGTTTTCCAAGTTTTGATTGGTTTTATAGCCCCAAATATCGGCAAAAACAATTGTTTCCAAATTGTATGCATACAAGGTTCCTTTGGGAACAGCATTCAAATTTCCTTCGCTGTCGGCGGTACACAGCACCTTCGGTAAAATAGGGCTTGCATTTAGCATTTCCATTACATTTTGGGGCATTTTGGCCATTATGGTTCTCCTTGCGATATCTAATCAAAGTTTATCTGTTTTAGAATTATAGTATATACCAATATCAAAATCGATGCTATTTGGTGTTAATTTTGTTTGAGGGCTTGGTTCGGTTTATATTTATGTTATAATTTTAGTTAGTAAGCTGCTTGGGTGTTAAACAGTGAAATTTAAAAAAAGAACTTACAAAAATCCGGCTGTTTTCTTTAGAGATGTGTGCTTTTTAACTAAAAACAGAAGCAAAATAAAGAAAGTCGTAAAAAGCAATATCGTTTCCCCTCAATTTCAGGAAAGGTTAATGCTTGCCGTAACCGCGGTTAACGATTGCAGATACTGCTCTCATTTTCATACAAAACAGGCTTTAAAGAGCGGATTATCGCAGGAAGAAATTGATTTGCTCCTTTCGGGCAATATTGCGAATTGCCCCGAAGACGAATATGTTGCCTTAATTTATGCGCAGTATTGGGCTGAAACGAATGCTAATCCTGATAGCGATGCGGTTAATAAGTTAAAAGAGGTCTATTCCGACGAAAAGGCAGAGGCAATTGAATTGATTCTTCGTATGATTCGAATGGGTAATTTAATGGGTAACACTTGGGATTACTTTTTATATCGAGTATCATTTGGCAGGCTGGGTGTTTAAGGGTCCCTTGTCCGTTAATAAATTCGAGATTTATGCAAAAACTAACGTTTAATATAATTTTAGTCTTAACTTGTATGCGTTAAAAGGATAAAAGGTATGGAAATATTGTTTGCGGTTATTTGCGCTGTTTTAATTTTAGTTGGACTTGTGGGCGTAATCGTTCCCTTTTTACCGGGGGTTCCCCTTGCATGGTTAGGGTTTTTTATCTATGCAATCGGCACGGATTGGGAGCGGATTTCCGTTACCGTTACAGTGGTTTTCGGGGTAATAATGCTTTTTGCGCTCTTGGTGGATTTTATTGCACCGTTATTGGGAGCAAAAAAGTATAAAGCCGGCAAATGGGGGATTATAGGGGCATCTGTTGGTCTTTTTGTCGGCATTATTATTTTTCAAATGTGGGGGATTATATTGGGGCCGTTATTGGGTGCGCTTGTCGGAGAGATAATTGCCGGTAAATCCGCCGGACACGCTTTTAAAGTTGCGTTGGGAACCTTTGTCGGGTTTGTTTTCGGCAGTTTAATGAAAATTGTGCTTATACTTGTAATGGCTGGGTTTTTTGTTGTTTCCTTGTTTTAAGATTATAGTTTGAGCCTTAAAGACCGATATTATTAAAAAAGCCGAGAAAAAATCTCGGCTTAAATTATTTGTTGGCTATGAGAATTGAGGTTACAAGGTTACGGAAGGCGGCTCATTAGCGGGCTCCTCTTCCTCTTTTTCATCACCTTGTTTTGTAGCATCGCTTATCAAATAAGCATATACGTAGACTACATCTCTGCCGAGGTTAGCATTGGGTCCGACTTTACACCCCAGCTCCGACAGCGATTCCTTTACCGATTTGGCAGCAATCGGAGTATAACAATGGCGCACCATCCACCAATGACCTTTCAGCGGCACCCCGTGTTTCTTGAAAATAGTGTTTTTCCAATCAGAGGTTGTATCAACAAACCATGTTTCGTATTGGCCGCTCTGTTTTTCAATATGAGCAACAATATCGTTGTAGGCTGATTGTATATCTTGGCGTTCCATTAAGACTCCTTAGGCAGGTTATATCCATGATTATACAACATTGGGTGCGTTGCGTTAAGGGATACACACATTCGGCAGAGTTAGTGGCTTTGTTTACTAAAACATCACTCTTTGATTGTCTGCTTTCAAAGACAACCAAAGAGCAAGCATTTCACCAAAGGAAATAAACCGTTCTCGGATTAGTCTTAAACGAGCTGATATTATGGAGTTAAAATAATTTCATACAGCTTGTTCAGGTCAAAAACTTTATCCGCCGATACCCATTTTTGCTCCATAAGAATATAACATAATACTTCGGTGGCTTTTTCTCCGCTAAAACCTCTGTGCCCCCAAAGTTTATTCAAAATATTATCAGCGTTTCCATATGCATAAAGAGAGGACCTTCCGGCGTCCGATACCCATAGAAAACCATGGCATCCAATACATCCGTTATGAGTGTCTTCTCCTATTTTACCCATTTCTCCGAAAGTTATTGCAGAGGCAGATCCAGGCTCGGTAGTGATAGAAGTGGAACTAGAACTAGAAGTAGTTACTATCTCAGATGTGGTTGATGTTTCGGTTGTTGTGTTAGTTGTCGTAGTTGTTACCTCAGATGTAGTTGATATTTCGGTTGTTGTACCGATTGTCGACGTTGTTTGGCTAATATCTGTTGTTTTGTTTTCCGCGGCTGTCGTAGTCGGGGTATTTGTTCCGCAACCCACCAGAAATGATGCAAGGAGGGACACGGTTATTACCAATGCAGATATCGTTGTTAATTTAGTTCTCATTGTCGTTTCCTTATACGGAGGATTTTCCCTAGAATGATTTTACCACCACTGATATTAATTAATCAATACGGATGGTAAACGGGCGATAATTCCTGCAAGACCCCTATTTTTCAACGTTAAAACAGGCTGTTTTAATTGACTTGACATATCCCTCATGTTATCATTACAAAAAAGATAGGATTCAAACTTTAACTTTTTGATACAGGAAAAAATGTCAGCGCTTAGCGATCTTTATGAGAATATTAGGTGCTGTGGTAAATGTGAAATTGCTCGGACACGAACCCAATCTGTTCCGGGGGAGGGTGCGGAAGACGCTGAGATAATGTTTATCGGGGAAGCCCCCGGTTTCCGTGAAGACCAACTGGGCCGCCCGTTTGTGGGTCAGGCAGGTAAATTCCTTGATGAGCTGCTTGCTTTAATTGGTCTGGATCGCAAACAGGTTTATATCGCCAATGTTGTCAAATGCCGCCCCCCGACCAACCGCGACCCATTGCCCCAAGAAATACTGAATTGCCGCCCATGGCTGAATAAACAAATTGATATTATTCAGCCCAAGGTGATTGTTACACTTGGACGTTTCTCTATGGCAATGTTCTTCCCGCAAAAAACCATTGGTAAAATCCACGGTACCGTTGAAAATCGTGACGGTGTACTTTATGTTCCCATGTATCATCCGGCAGCCGCTTTGCACCAAGCAAATTTAAAGGAAGTTATTAAGGCCGATTTTCTTAAATTGCCCGAATACATAGCTGCCGGCAAAGAAATGTCCGAGGTTAAAAAAGAATCTGTCGCTACTACAAAACAGTTAAGGATGTTTGAGGTTTAAACAGTGAGAAAAAGAAGAACAACCAAATTAAAGGTAATCCCTCTCGGAGGGTTTGGTGAAATAGGTAAAAATATGGCCGTTCTTGAATACGAGAACGAGATTATTGTTATTGATGCGGGGCTTATGTTCCCCGAGCCGGAAATGCTCGGTATCGATATGGTGCTTCCGGATATCAGTTATCTTTTGGAAAACAAAGAAAAAATTAAGGCGATTCTTATAACGCATGCACATGAAGACCATGTCGGCGCGTTGCCTTATATTTTGCCCCAGCTGAATGTGCCGCTTTATTGTACCAAGTTGGCAAAGGGGTTAATCTCAGGTAAACTCAAGGAAAGAAAAGCGCTGGCGGGTGCCGAGCTAAATGTGGTTACATTTGGGGAGCAGATAAATTTGGGTAAATTCAGGGTAGAATTTTTCCCGGTTTGTCATAGTATTCCCGATGCCGCCGGTCTGATTATCCAAACACCGATTGGCACATTGGTACACACCGGTGACTTTAAATTGGATCATACTCCGGTAACAGGCCCGAAAACCGATCTTTCAAGGTTGGCACAAGTCGGTTCACAGGGGGTTTTGCTGCTCCTTTCCGATTCTACATACGCCGAAATCCCCGGATATACCCCTTCCGAAAAAGTGGTTGGGGAGGCCCTCGAAAATATTATTGCTCACGCCGGCGGGAGGGTGATTGTTACTACGTTTGCTTCATTGGTAACGCGTGTCCAACAGGTTATCGATGCCGCTGTAAAATACCAGCGAAAGGTTTTTATTATCGGCCGCAGTATGACCGAAACCGTAAAAATCTCCTTGGAATTGGGTTATTTGAAAGCGCCCAACGGAGTGCTGGCTAAAATCGATGAATTAAATAAACTGCCTAAGGAAAAGGTGGTTATAATTACAACCGGCAGCCAGGGAGAGCCGACATCCGGGTTGGTTAGAATAGCCAATAAGGATCATCGGCAAATTAGTATTATCAAAGGTGATACCGTTGTTTATTCGGCATCACCCATTCCCGGAAATGAAGCACTGGTGAACAAGACGGTCGATACCCTTTTTAAACAGGGCGCTAAGGTTTATTACGGAAGAATGGCGCAAACACACGTTCATGGACATGCCAGTCAAGAAGAATTAAAACTGATACTGAATCTGGTAAAGCCGCGTTTCTTTATTCCGGTTCACGGTGAGTTCCGTCATCTTGCTTTTCATGCCAAGTTGGCTGAAAGTGTCGGAATACCGGAAGAACGGATATTTGTTCTTGAAGACGGGGACGTGCTTGAATTAAATACGCTTAGCGGTAAAAAGACCGGTAAAGTAGAATTTGGGAACGTTTACGTCGATGGACTCAGTGTCGGTGATGTCGGCGGAATAGTACTGCGCAACAGGCGCATGCTTTCGCGTGACGGTATTGTGGTAATTGTAATTGCGGTCCGCAAGAAAGACGATAAACTTGCAGGCAGACCCGATATAGTTACAAGGGGATTTATTGACATCAATGAATATAAGGATATGCTTGAAACAAGTAAGGATATCGTAACCAAAATAATGAACCACGAAGGCGAATTTGCCTCCGAAATCGGTTTCCCTGACAGTAGGATTAGAGCGGAATTAAATAAATATTATTTTGATCAAACTAAGCGACGACCGATGATACTTCCGGTAATGGTTAAGGTATAATGTAGGTATAGTATATTGGCGGGAGGGCGGAGCATTATGGCAAAAACAACACCGAAAAAAGAACCAAAACCGAAAGCGGTAAAACCTCAAAAGAAGCCGACAAAAGCTAATGCCTCTAAACCAACAGAGAAAAAGAAGCAGGCCTCGTCTGATAAATCTTCTTTACGTTCCTTTTTTGCGAAATGGGCTCGCCGTACTGTCCTTCTGGTTTTATTCCTCGCTTTGCTTTTCTGGCAGTGGGATAATATTTATAAATGGGTTACAACCACCGTTACGGATGCTATCGGCTTATTGGGCTGGGGAATTATCCTTATTGCGCTTGCGGTTATAATTATTATCGGTATTATCTATCGCAAACAAATCGGTGTTTTTGTTCAGCGTTATAAGCTTTATCTTTGGCATAAGTGGCTGGGCGGGATTGCCTTATTTTTTGCTGCTTGGGGCGTGCTGGGGTTATTTGATGTCGGTGGCTCTTTCGGGCGTACCATTGTTACCTATGACACAGCGGTAGGCGTTTTAAGGGTAATCGGTCTTGTTGTGCTGGGTGTCGTTTTAGTGGCGCCGCGCGCCTGTTTACGCGGTTGGGTTAAGTTCTCTATGTGGCTTACGAAACCGTTTGATTCCTCTCCGTCAAAAGCAAAGCCGGAAGAGGCAGGGTATCAACCTCCGCTGAAATCCCCCGATTACTACACTAAAAAATTCGGCGGTAAGAAACCATCCCCGCAGTCCGAGGTGTTACTGGTAAAAGAACAATCAGCCAAATCAGTTGCTATTGATGAGCCCGAGGCATATGAACCGCTACCCGATAGAATTGTTCCGCCTAAGGTTCTGATACCGCCGGAAATTGACATCAAAAAGCCGGTTGACGATGCGGTAGTCGATGAGGCGATGAAAGATAAAAAAGAATCCGCAACAGCTGCGGCTCAAAAAACTCCGGATAAGGGCGCAAAAACCGAAAGCGCCGATATTAAACAAGTGGCACAGGATGTTTGGCGTAAATACGGTCAATCGTCTTCGTTGGAACTAAGCGACGGTTGGAAATTACCTCCTGTCGATATACTGGATAAAACAACCGAACTTGAATACGGGCAAGCCGATAACGCCATGCGCGCCAGAAAAATCGATGAAGCACTAACAAGTTACGGTGTTGATGCCAGGGTAATCCAAATAAACGTCGGTCCGACTGTCACCCAGTTTGAAGTTGAACCCGGTTGGGATGTAAAAACCAAGCTCGTCAAAGAAAGAGACGAGGACGGCAATATCAGGGAAAGAGTTGAAGAGGTTTCACGTACCAGAGTCAAAGTAGATAAAATCACCTCGCTTTCAAACGACTTAGCGCTGGCATTGGCCTCGCCGACAATTCGTATAGAGGCCCCGATTCCGGGCAAATCCGTGGTAGGCATTGAAGTTCCGAACTCATCTTTTGGGACTGTGAGTTTGCGCAGTGTTATCGAAAGCAACAACTTCCAAAAGCTCCTCGTAAAATCCAAACTGGCGATGGCTTTGGGTAAAGGAGCGGGAGGCGAAGCCGTTTCAGGGGATTTGGCTAAAATGCCGCACCTTTTGATTGCCGGTGCCACCGGAAGTGGTAAAACAGTCTGTTTAAACGCAATTATCTGCTGTTTATTGATGTGCAATACACCTTTTGATACCAGATTGATTATGATTGATCCCAAAAGAGTCGAATTGGTGCAATTTAACAGCTTACCGCATTTGATGACCCCTGTAATTGTGGATACCAATAAGGCCTTAAACGCAATGCGGTGGCTGAGCCAAGAGATGGATATGCGTTATAAGAGGCTGGCAGAGGCCGGGGCCCGCAATATTGAGGGATACAATAAGACCAGAACCGGCAAAGACAGAATGCCGAATATTGTTTTGATTATTGATGAATTGGCAGACTTAATGATGGCGGGATTTGATGAAGTGGAGCATACACTTTGCAGGTTGGCACAGCTTGCACGTGCTATCGGTATTCATTTGGTGGTAGCGACACAGCGTCCTTCGGTGGATGTGGTTACCGGTTTGATTAAGGCCAACTTCCCGACACGTATCAGCTTTGCGGTTACTTCTCAGGTTGATTCGCGCACTATTTTGGATATGGTAGGCGCCGAGAAATTGCTTGGCAAGGGTGATATGTTGTATATGCCAACCGAAGAGGCTAAACCCAAACGTTTGCAGGGGTGTTTCATCTCCGACCCCGAAATTGAAAGACTGGTTTACTTCTGGAATAGCCAGAAGCCTGAAGAAACCGAAGCCGAGGATGCAAGTCCGCTTGAATTGGAAGAGATTACAATTCCGGAAGGTGTCGGTATAGGCAGAAAAGACGAACCTCCGAAAGATGTCTTACTGCCGGATGCCCTGAAGCTGGCGGAAGAGCATGAAAGGATATCGACATCGTTCTTGCAGCGCCGATTACGTATTGGGTATCCGAGGGCTGCGAGGCTGATGGAGCAGTTGGAAGAGGAATTGGGGAAAGTCATTGATGACGGCGGGGCGGAGGCTTAGCGGTGTCTTTGCGAGGAATGAGCCGCTAGGCGAATGACGTGGCAATCCCGCTTTTGTCATCCTGAACGCAGTGAAGGATCTAAGAGGACGGGAAATAGAGGCTGTTAGGTGGCCTCAGCACTAAAGAAAGAGGCATCGTCCTACTGTGAATCTGCTACCGAACGTTAGACTATTTATTAACTCCCAGATTCTTCGATAAGCTCAGAATGACAATAATGGTAACGTCTTTGCGAGGAATGAGCCCTTAGGCGAGTGACGTGGCAATCTCCTACGGATTTATATGAGATTGCTTCGCTGCGCTCGCAAAGACAAAGGGTTTAGCCGTTCGTGGTGAGCTTGTCGAACCATAACGGCGGACGGATTGTAATCCCTCGTCTTTCTCCTCGTTCGTTGGACCCTTCGACAGGCTCAGGGCGAACGAGGAAAAACAAGCTCGGTATGTACGGAATTACAACATCCTTGGCGATGAGAAAGAAATTACTTCTTTCTTCTGGAGGTTAGCCTCTTAAACAGGGAATCAATGTAAATTCTTGCCGTGCTCTTGCCACGTTTCTGCATTTGTTCTTTCTTGCTGGTAAGTCTTTTCTCGCGGCGTTCTTGTCTTGTTTCGATTACGATTTCTTCATTGTTCATTCCGGCAACTCCTTTACAATAAGTTCTCTCCGTAGCTCAACAATGCGGTCGCGCAGTAGTGCAGCCTTTTCGAATTCCATGTTTTTTGCCAGAGTTTTCATTTGCTTTTCGAGGTCCTTTATCAGGCGTGCAATGTCCTCTTTGCTTTGAGATGTCGCAATATACTCTGCCTTCGGTTCGGCAACAACCCCTACCCTGACGCGGTCGGTGATATCTTTAATCGCTTTTTTAATCCCCTGCGGGGTGATATTATGCTCGGCGTTATAGCTTTCTTGTATACGGCGGCGGCGATTAACTTCATCGATAGCGCGCTGCATTGAACCGGTAACCGTATCCGCATACATTATAACATGCCCGTCAATATGGCGTGCAGCCCTCCCCATTGTCTGGATCAATGCTCCTTCGGAGCGTAAAAAGCCCTCTTTATCGGCGTCAAGGATGGCAACAAGGCTGACTTCGGGCAAATCCAATCCTTCACGTAAAAGGTTTATCCCGACAATCACGTCGTAAACTCCAAGGCGTAAGTCGCGCAGAATTTCAACCCGCTCCAACGTATCAATTTCGGAATGCAGATAGTTGGCTTTGATATCCATTTCAATCAGATAATCGGTTAATTTTTCGGCAAGAACTTTTGTAAGCGTGGTAACCAGGCAACGCTCCTTCTTAGCCACTCTACGCTTAATTTGGGCAAGCAAATCATCGATTTGCCCCTCTATGGGTTTAATCTCAATAGTGGGCTCTAAAAGCCCTGTGGGACGTACCAGCTGTTCAACTACCTGGAAGCTGTTTTTCAGTTCGTATTCGGCAGGTGTGGCCGAGGTAAAAATAATCTGATTGATACGGTTTTGAAACTCATCAAAATTTAACGGACGGTTGTCCAACGCCGAAGGCAGTCTAAACCCGTATTCCACCAGCGTTTCTTTACGTGAGCGGTCGCCGTTATACATCCCGCGTATTTGCGGCACCGTCATATGAGATTCGTCAATTATTAACAGATAATCCTCCGGGAAATAATCCAAAAGGGTATAAGGGGTGCTCCCCGGCGCGCGTTGTGAAAGGTGGCGTGAGTAGTTTTCAACCCCGTTACAATAGCCTGCCTCAGCCAGCATCTCAAGGTCAAAGTTGGTGCGTTGTTCCAGCCGTGCCGCTTCCAAGACCTTCCCTTGTTTTTGGAATTCAGCCACTCTTTCAGCGAGCTCTTCTTTAATTGATTCAATTGCCAAAAGGAGCTTTTCCTGCGAAGTAACAAAATGCTTGGCGGGGTAAATATCGATTTTATCGAGAACCGCTAAAAATTCACCGCTTAAGGGGTCAATCCGCACAATTCGTTCCACTTCGTCACCGAAAAAATCAATACGCAGGGCAATATCTTCGTAAGCCGGTTGAATTTCCAATGCATCGCCGCGAATACGAAATTTACCTCTCGAAAAGGCGATATCATTACGTTCGTATTGCATATCCACCAGTTTACGCAGGATTTCATTGCGCCGGTAGGTTTGTCCTTTTTCAAGGCTTAAAACAAAACTGCGGTATTCTTCCGGTTCTCCCAAACCGTAGATACAGGATACCGAGGCAACAATAACAACGTCGCGGCGCTCAAAAAGCGAACGGGTGGCGGCATTGCGCAGTTTATCGATTTCCTCGTTGATATCGATTTCTTTTTCGATGTAGGTGTCACTGCGCGGTATGTAGGCTTCGGGCTGATAATAATCGTAATAGCTAACGAAGTATTCGACGGCATTTTCCGGGAAAAAGTCATTAAACTCGGCATAAAGCTGAGCGGCCAAAGTCTTGTTATGGCTGATAATAAGGGTTGGTTTTTGGACGCGCTCGATTATATTAGCCATTGTAAAGGTTTTACCGCTGCCGGTAACACCCAGCAGGGTTTGCCCCTTGTGATTATTAACGATTCCGTCAACAAGTTTGGCAACGGCCTGCGGTTGGTCACCGGTTAAACCGAAATCGGAGACAATTTTGAATTCTGACATAATTATAGTATACGGGTTAAAAGGGATATCGGCAACGGAAATTCGAACTTAGTTTGTTATTTTTCGGAGGTATTTGGGGCGGAAATAAAAGAACCCTCAAAAGTGAGGGCGGGTGTTAATTTCAAGTTTGGTAGCGGGGGTTGGATTTGAACCAACGACCTTCGGGTTATGAGCCCGACGAGCTGCCACTGCTCCACCCCGCGTTGATATAACCTTAACAGTATAAACCTTTACAGCTTGTAATGTCAAAATGAGTATTCATTCTATTAGTTAGAAATTGCCACGTCATTCGCCTAAGGGCCCGCCCCTCGCAAAGACAATCCAAATTCCGAGCATCCTGAGCCGGCTGGAAAACCTCTTGTCTTTGCGAGCGCAGCGAAGCAATCTCTAATAAATCAAAAGAGGTATTCCATTTGTAAGAGATTGCCACGTCGTTCGTCTGGAGGGCTCATTCCTCGCAAAGACGTTACCATTATTGTCATTCTGAGCCTATTGAAGGGTCTGACGAACGAGGGAGATTAGGTTCACTGTTTGTCCGCCGTTATGGTTCGACAGGCTCACCACGAACGGCCGGAGAAAATCATGTCTTTGCGAGTGTAAGCGAAGCAATCTCTAATAAATCAAAAGAGGCGGTTCGCGGATTATATGTTTTCCTGTTTTTCATCCTTGTTTTGAGAAGTATCCGCACTCCATTTTTGTAGCCTTTCGGCTATCTGCTGCTCGTTTCCTTGGTCGCTGGGGTGATAGAATTTCTTATCCTTAATCGAATCCGGCAGATTCTGCTGTTCGACATAATGCCCTTCAAAGTCATGGGCGTACTTATATCCTTTACCGTAGCCGATATCCTTCATCATCGAAGTAACCGCGTTACGAAGGTGCAGCGGAACCGGTTCGTTGGCTCCTTTTTTGATTTCCTCTTCAACCGCTGAATACGCTTTGTAGAGAGAATTGCTTTTGGGAGCCGTTGCCAGATAAACCGCTGCTTCGGCAAGCGCCAGTTTCCCCTCGGGGAGCCCCAAGAAATGGATTGCCTGCTGTGCCGCCATTGCCACTACCAGCGCCTGCGGGTCGGCCATCCCGACATCTTCCGAGGCAAAGCGTACAAGCCTGCGGGCAATATACAAAGGATCATCTCCGGCTTCCAGCATTCGGCCCAGCCAGTAAAGAGAGGCGTTGGGGTCGGACCCGCGCATTGATTTATGGAGGGCGGAGATTGTATCAAAATGCCTGTCTCCGCCTTTATCATACGATAATGCCCTGTGCTGAACGGCATCTTCAATTGTGGATAAAACAATCTTTCTTTTACCCTCGGCATTCGGTGCCGTAACAAGGGTTGCCGTCTCAAGCGTGTTTAAGGCGGCACGCGCATCGTTATTGCACATTGTTATCAGATAATCGAGGGCATCGTCTTCAATTTCAACTTTGTAAACCCCTAACCCGCGCAAGGTGTCTCTGGTGGCACGCAGGATGATCAGCTTGATTTCCTCTTTGCTGAGCGGCTTGAGAATAAATAATTGAGAGCGTGAAAGCAGGGGGGATATAACTTCAAAGGACGGGTTTTCGGTGGTGGCGCCGATTAAGGTGACCGTTCCGTCTTCCACAAACGGCAAAATAGCATCCTGTTGCGCTTTGTTAAAGCGGTGAATTTCATCAATAAAAAGGATAGTCCTTTTACGCATCATTATACGCCGCTCTTTGGCTTCTTCAATTGTTTTTCTGAGTTCCGTAACGCCGGCGCTGACCGCTGATATCAGACTGAAGTGAGAAGAAGTGGAGTTGGCAATGATATTGGCAAGTGTAGTCTTGCCGCTTCCCGGAGGTCCCCAAAGGATTAGCGAGGGGAGGTTTCCGGATTCAATCGCCATTCTTAATACACGCCCTTTGCCGACAATATGCGCCTGCCCGACAAATTCATCCAGCGTTTTGGGGCGCATTCGTGCCGCAAGAGGGGCCTCTTTTAATTTTTCTTTTTCGAATTCGTGTTCAAACAGGTCCATTTTTATCGCCAATCGTATATTTTAAGGGGTTATGTTCCATTATAAAATCAGACGGAACAATTTACAACAAGCAAGAGCCGTTATTGGGACTGATTTGCCGATGTTGCGGTTTGTCTTTTATACCTTGTCTTTGCGAGCGCAGCGAAGCAATTCTCCTTTGTCTTTGCGAGACCATTCCCGCAGGGAAGACAAAGCAATCTTCCTCTGTCTTTGCGAGCGCAGCGAAGCAATCTCATATAAATCAAAAGACATTACATTTGTAGGAGATTGCCACGTCACTCGCCTAACGGCTCGTTCCTCGCAAAGACGTTACGATTATTGTCATTCTGAGCCTGCCGAAGAATCTAGGAGTTAGCGGATAGTGAACCGTTCGGTAGTGGATTTTATGGTAGGGCGATGCCTCTTTTTTATTGCCGAGGACGCCTGATAGTCTATACTTCTCGTCCTCTTAGATCCTTCACTGCGTTCAGGATGACAAAAGGGGAAAGCAGGATGACAAAAGATCCCGTTCGCCCTGAGCTTGTCGAAGGGTTCAACGAACGGGAGAAAACAAGGACTGCCATTCGTCCGCCGTTATGGTTCTACAGGCTCACCATGAACGGCTGGAAAACCCCTTGTCTTTGCGAGCGTAGCGGAGTAATCTCATATAAATCCGTAGGAGATTGCCACGTCACCCGCCTGACGGCTCGTTCCTCGCAAAGATGTTATGTATAGGAGTAGCAAGCAATCTCTAATAAACCAAAAAGGCGCTTACATTGTTCTGCTATTTGTACCGTTGCACTTCAAAGCGGTAGATTTTCACTTTTTCATGCGCCGAAATTCCGGCTTTTTCTTTGGTGATATCAATTTGCTCTTCAACGGTGTTTACCCCTTCAAGATCCGGAAGCAAAAGCCCCTTACGGTAGCCCTTTTCGATAATAATGCCGTATTTTTGAGGATCTAATTCACTTATATCCTCGACCGGCTCAGGGGCGGTTAGGATATCCACGCTGTAATCGAGTTGCGGCAGTTCATCCGCGGTAACAGCGGAAAAGCGGGGGTCACGGGTGACCGCACTGATGGCATTGACAATAATTTCCTGCGCAATATTTTGATGGGAAGGGTTAAAGGTGCCGATACAACCGCGCAGCTGCCCCAGTTTGTGTACGGAAACAAAAACTCCGGCCTTCCCTTGAAAGACAGGGGGCAAGGGGTGGGGTGGTGCAATGGTTTTTCCTTCTTTGATATAGGCGCTAACGGCATTTTTAGCCAGCTCAGCCGGTTCGGACATCTTTTGAGGGATAGGCTTTTTGAAAATGATTCCGGCATATCCGACTACCTGTGAGTAATCGCCGGTAATATCACCGCTTGTTTGGTATTTTACCAGTTCCGCCCTTTTAACACCGAGCTCTTTGGCGGCTGTGATTAAACTGACAACCGGTCCGAATCCGCACATACTGATATTTTTTTCACGGATGCGGTTTAAAAGTTCATCTTCATTTAAGATTAGAATCGGTTCAATCGCCATGTTATCTTTCATAACGGCCGATTCCTGTTTTTCGTAATGCGACATATCGCTTGAGGCAACAATAAGAACGTCTTGCTTCAAATCAACTATAGATTTGGCAATTGCATGCCCGATTTCGCGGTAAACCGTTCCGGTGCTTCCCGACAGTATTATGGGGACTATTTGGACGTTGTCATTAAAGTATTGAAGGAATGGGAGCTGCACCTCAATTGAGTGCTCTGAAAGGTGCGCCCGGCTATCCTCGGTTAGGAATTTAGAATTTGCCAAGATGCGTTTTGCCAATCCGGAGTCAATTCTAACATCGCCAAGCGGGGTTTTCCATATGCCGTCGGTCATAATACTGAACTGTTTTCCCATTCCCGTATGGTTTGGCCCAAGGATAATACATGTATTTTTAATGTTTACTTTTGATATTGTTTCTCCGGCAACCTTCCCCGAATAGATATATCCGGCATGCGGCATAATTATGCCGATGGCGTCTTCTTTAACAGTTTCCTTATCAATCAGCTCTGATATTGTTTTTCGGAGTTCGGCGGGAGAGCCGGGATAAAACATTCCGCTAACGGTCGCTTCTCTGTTCATTATGCCGCCTCCGCATCGGTTTTGATATTTAAATCCGCCCCGCAGTAAGCGCAATTACCGCTTTTCAGTCCGAGTGTTTCGGTCCGATAGCCGTGTCTTCGTATAACCATCTTACCGCAAGAATAACAAACAGTGCTTTCGCTGTTATGCCCCGGGATATTTCCGCCGTATACGAATTTCAGCCCGTTTTTTCGGCCGATATTGATGGCGCGTTCCAGGGTTTCAACCGGAGTCGGTAAAACATCGGTCATTTTATAATGGGGATAGAAGCGGGTTACATGCCAAGGGGTTAACTCCCCGAGGTCTTCCTTTATCCAGTTGGCAATCCCTTCCAATTGGTCATTATCGTCATTGATTCCCGGGACGATATTAGTAACAACTTCGATATGCATTCCCCATTTCGTTTTTGCCCTTTTGGCGGTTTCCAAGATTCCGCGCCAACCGGTGATTTTGGCCAATTTCCTGTAGGTTTGATCGCTAAAACCCTTAATATCAACGCGGTAGGCGTCTAAATAAGGCCCGATGGTATCCAATGCTTCTGTTGTCATATATCCGTTGGTGACATAAGCGGTATACAATCCGTTTTCTTTGGCCAGTTTTGCCGAGTCCAGTGTGTATTCGAACCATACTGTCGGCTCATTGTATGTCCAGGCAATTCCCTGACAGTCATTTTCCTTCGCCATTGCAACCAGCTCATCAGGTTGGATTTGGCGGCTTTTTAGCGGTAAATCCGTACATGAGATTTCCCAGTTTTGGCAATCCGAACAATGAAAATTACAGCCCCACCCCCCGAGCGATAGCACGGCGCTTCCCGGATGGAAATGAAACAAGGGTTTCTTTTCGATTGGGTCAATTGCAATTGAAGATACCTGTGCATAGTTAAGGGAATAGAGCTTCCCGTCTTTATTTTGATACATTCTGCAAACACCGGTCTTGCCGATACCTATGTCGCATCGCCATTGACAGGTATTACAGCGTACCCGTCCATCGGTCAATTTTTCATAGAGCAAAGCTTGATGCATAATTAACCTCGTTAATATTATACACTATTATACGAAGATATTGTGTTAAGTGTTTAATACTGATAAGATAATAAATCAAAGATTAAACAGTCGTCGTACTTTTATAACTATTCGGAAAAAGTTGTATAATAGGAGATTACGGAGGGTGTTACCATGGGGATAGCTATCGGGTATGTGCTTAGTATTTTACTTACCTTAACCGGGGGCGTCTTTTCATATTTTTGCATAGCTGAGTTTTATCACTTTGCCGTTAAAAACCTCGAGTGGTTGGCGATACTGTTTATAATTATCGGCGTTGCCACAACCCTAAGCGGTATTTATATGATTTTCAGTATGGCAAAAAAGAATTAGTTAAAGTTTTTCTCCGGCGGCGGTTTTTGCCATAATCACAAATTTGGCGTAAAATTAGCTTTTCGTTTCAATAAAAATCTCTTGAAAAAGCGAGCCTATTTTCCCTCTGTTTGAGTCGAATAGTTATGGAACACACAGCAAACAAGGTAAACAAAAATGCTATTTTAATCGTTGCCGTTTTGACCTCTTTCCTTGCTCCGTTTATGGGGTCCTCAACGAATATAGTCTTACCAGCCATCGGGGCTGAGTTTTCAATGGACGCCATTTCCTTAAGCTGGGTTGTGAGCTCGTATCTGCTTGCGACTGCGGTTTTCCTTTTGCCGATTGGCAGGTTTGCCGATATTTACGGTCTTAAAAAAATCCTTTTACTGGGGACGATTTCCTTTACGCTTTTTTCATTGGTTTTGGCAATTACCACTTCTCCGGTGATTCTAATCGTGATGAGAGCCTTTCAGGGGCTTAGCAGTGCAATGATTTTCGGTACCGGTGTTGCTATTTTAACTTCTGCTTTCCCCGCCAGAGAAAGAGGCAGGGCGCTTGGCATAAACGTGGCCTCTGTTTATTTAGGGCTTTCGTTAGGGCCTTTTCTTGGCGGTATTCTTACCGAAAATTTTGGCTGGCGCAGTGTCTTTTGGGCTATTGTGCCGCTGGGGCTGATTGTAATCTTCGTGATATTATCGAAACTGAAAGGCGAGTGGACAGCGGCAAAGGGTGAAAAATTTGATCTTATCGGCTCCGTAATCTACGGCGTCAGCCTGGTATCTTTTATGTATGGGCTATCGGTCCTTCCTGAAATCAATGCTGTCTGGTTTTTGGGAATTGGTTTTGTGAGCCTTTTAGCTTTTATTTGGTGGGAAATGAAAACCCCCAGCCCCCTTTTGGATTTAAACATTATACTGCATAACAGGGTATTTGCTTTTTCAAATATTGCGGTGCTTATAAACTTTAGTGCCACGTTTGCGGTAGCTTTCCTTTTGAGCCTTTATTTACAATACACGCAAGGAATGAGCCCGCAAGCGGCAGGTCTTGTTCTAATCTCTCAACCGGTGGTGATGGCGATTGTTTCGCCGTTTGCCGGTAAGCTTTCGGATAAAACACAGCCGCAAAACGTTGCCGCTTTGGGGATGGCCATAACGGCGGTCGGTTTACTCTATTTTGGTTTTATCGATGCCGATACGTCCGTTGCCGCGATTACTTTAGGCTTGGTGATTGTCGGTTTGGGGCTCTCTTTGTTTTCATCCCCCAATACCAATGCCATTATGAGTTCCGTTGAAAGCAAGAACTATGGGGTAGCCTCCGCAATATTATCCACAATGAGGGTTGTCGGGAACATATTCAGTATGGGTGTTGTCACCGTTCTCTTTGCAATCTTTATCGGTAGGGTTGAGATAACCCCCGAGTATTATTCACCGTTCCTTAGCAGCATCAGAATCTCCTTTATTATCTTTGCTGTTCTCTGCTTTTTGGGGGTATTTGCTTCTTGGGTGCGGGGCAAGCCGCAGGAGTAATCTTTACTTCTTACAGCTTGTGACGGGGATGTTTCCGTTATCCGATATAAACAGAGATTTCGGGATAATTTGTTGACAAAGGTTAAATTTGAACAGTATGATGTAATGAGAGGTCTTGATTGGCTTCTATAAAACAGAAAAAATGAAAGGAGTTATTGTTATGAAAGGGGATCCCAAGTTAGTTGAAACTTTGAATTCATTGCTTGCCGATGAGTTGACTGCAATCAATCAGTATATCGTGCATGCTGAAATGTGTGAAGATTGGGGCTACGGTAAACTGCACGAAAAACTTGAAAAACGAGCCATTGATGAAATGAAGCACGCTGAAAAGTTGATTGGCAGAATACTTTTCCTCGGCGGTATTCCCATTGTTTCCAGCCTTAAAGATATTTATATCGGTAGCGTAGTTCCTGAGCAGGTTGAAAATGACCGAATTGCCGAAGGGGCAGCCATTAAAGCCTATAATGATGCCATTACTTTGGCCGGTGAGTTAAAAGATCATGCTACACGAGATATCCTCGTTCAAATCCTGAACGACGAAGACCGTCATATGGATGAAATAGAGGAACTGAAAGACCAAATCGAACAAATGACCCTGCCCATATTCTTGGCAAATCAAATAGATTAGGTCATTCAATCTAAAAAATAGAGCGGACGACATGTTTGCCGAACGGTTTTGCGGCAGACGTGTCGTCCCTTTGTATATCCCGCACGGGCGGCTGTGGGGTAATTAAAATGCGGATTACAAATCTTAACCATTAAGTATTATTTATCGCTTCTTTGCAGCTTCGAAAACACCTTTATTCTGTTCGTTGTCCTTTAAATGCTATACAATGTCCGAAGTAACTTTTGAGTCATTAAAGTTGGCGTCTAAACCTTGCAATTGCCCCAAACAGATAACATAATATTGATAAGATAATCAATTCGAATGCTATCGGTATAAATAACCGAGTTGGCGGTAAAACAAATGAGTAAATACAAAGCCGTTATTTTTGATATGGACGGAACCCTTCTTAATACATTGGAAGATATTACCGACAGTGTCAATTTTGCTCTAAGAAAAAACGGGTTCCCTTTGCATAAGATTTCGCAGATTCGTAACTACGTCGGAAACGGAGTTTTGCGCATGATTGAATTGGCAATCCCCGACGGAACCCCCCAAGCGCTTTTTGATGGCACGGTTGATTTATTTAAACAGCATTATGCCGCAAATTCCAAAAACAAAACTTGTCCGTATGCGGGTATTATCGAATTATTGCAGGAACTTTTAACCCAAAACTATCAAACAGCGGTTATTTCCAATAAATATGACCTTGCCGTTAAAGAATTAAATCAATTCTACTTTTCGAATTATATCAAACTGGCAATCGGTGAAAGCCCCCAAATTAAAAGAAAACCGGCGGCGGATATGTTGCTCTTTGCGCTGGACAGGCTTAATATTAAGCCCTCGGAAGCGCTTTATGTCGGTGATTCCGAAGTGGATATCGAAACCGCCAAAAATGCCGGCACGGATTTTATCGCAGTCAGTTGGGGATTCCGTGGCGGAAATTTCCTAAGAAGTCATGGGGCATCCATAATTATCGATACCCCGTCTGAGTTACTTTCATTTTTGTAAGCTTGCCGAGCCTTAAAGATAACAATCGTTATCTTTAAGGTGCATATTTTGGGTTACTGATTCACCTTCATAACAACTCGTTAAATTGCGATTGTTCTCCAAGGGTCTTATTTTTATATCAAAATGTGCAGAGGTCGGCAATTTGTATCACAAACAAATTTTCGGTACACGGTACGTCTGTTTTTCTCTTTGATGTAAGAAGGGGGCTTTGAAGCCCCCTTAATCGATATCGTACTTTTTTAAATATTGGGTCTTTGTTGATGCCAATCGGTTGCCTGCTCGTAAGCATAGGCGGTTTTGAGAACAGTTTCCTCGTCAAATTGCTTGCCGATAATCTGTAAGCCGACCGGTAACCCGCCAACAAATCCGCAAGGGACCGAGATTGCCGGAACACCGGCGAGGTTAACGGGAACGGTCAGGATATCCGCAAAAGCCATCTTAGCCGGATCCTCCGATTTCTCGCCTATTTTAAACGGAACGGTAGGGGTTGTCGGCGTAATCAGTAAATCGTATTTCGCAAAGGCTTTAGCGAAATCTTCGCAAATTAAGGTGCGTACTTTTTGCGCCTTAAGATAATATTTTTCGTATTGTCCGGCGGAAAGGAGATATGTTCCCAGCATAATGCGCATTTTGACCTCACTGCCAAAACCCATCCCGCGTGATTTCTCTATCACTTCCCACATATCATCGGTATCCTGATAAGAAAAGCCGTACTTTACGCCGTCGTAGCACGCCAAGTTGGCTGAGGCTTCCGCTGAGGAGATAATTCGGTAAACATCAAGGGCATAACGGGTATTCGGCATTGATAAATCCCAATCGATTATTGCCCCCATTGCTTCAAGTTTGGCAGCGGAGGTTTTTACGGCGGCCGCAACATCCGATTCTAATTCATCCGTAAAGTATTCTTGGGGTATGCCGATGCGCAGGCCCTTAATATCACCCGTAAGACATTTAGTATAATCGGGGACATCGATAGCGGAAGAAGTTGAATCGTTATCGTCAAAACCGGCAATTGCATTCAAAACATGGGCCGCATCGGTAACATTGCGGGTGAGCGAGCCGATTTGGTCCAACGAGCTGGCAAATGCCGCCAATCCGTAACGGCTGACCCTTCCGTAAGTCGGCTTTAAGCCGGTAACTCCGCAAAAGCCGGCCGGTTGGCGGATACTGCCCCCGGTATCCGAGCCAAGGGTGTAAACGGCTTCGCCGGCTGCTACCGCTGCCGCTGAACCGCCGCTGGAGCCGCCGGGAACGCGATTTAAGCCCCAGGGGTTATGAGTTAGGTGAAAGGCTGATTTTTCGGTTGAGGAGCCCATTGCAAACTCATCCATATTTGTTTTGGCAAGCATAACCATGCCTTGCGCCTCTAATTTCTCAATCACGGTGGCGCTATAGGGCGGAACGAAATTTTCTAACATTTTGGATGAACAGGTAGTCTTAATATCTTTGGTGCAGATATTATCTTTGACCATCATAGGTATGCCGGTAAGCGGTGTACAATTACCGGCTGATATCATTTTATCGGCTTTTTGAGCCTGTTGAAGTGCAAGGTCAGCCGTTAGCGTAACAACGGCCTTAATTTGCGGTTCCAGTTTTTCAGTTCTTTCAATATATGCTTTCGTAAGTTCCACGGAGGAAACTTGTTTGTCTTTCAGTAATTTATGGGCTTCGCTTATCGTTAATTGTTTTCCGTCTAACAACTTAATCTCCTTACGGTTTGATTCTGTTTAACTATTCCAATACGACTTTTACTTTAAAGTAGCCGTTGTCGCTCTTGGGGGCATTGTTAAATACATCCTCCTGCGACATTGAAGGTTTAATAGCATCCTCTTTTAAAACATCCATTAAAGTGCTTGGTTGGATTGTGGGCGGAATGCCGTTGGTATTAACCGCTTCAAGCTTCTCAAAGCTATCCAGCATTTCGGATAAATACGCCCTTGTTTTTTCCGTTTCTGCTTTATCCAGATTAATTCTGGAGAGGGTGGCAATGGCTGCTACTTGTTCGCTACTTAATTTCATAAGTTACTCCCAATAATTCTATTACAACAAATTATAACACTCAAAAATGACTATCACAACACAAGAAAAGGTTTAGAATGCCTTTAAACCGTTGCTGCGGCAAAAAAAATGCTATCGTCTCCGATACGAAAAGGCTCCCTTTGCGGGAGCCTTATTTTTGGTTAAATCAGCGATATTATCTCGGATTTTGCGCGTTTATTTTCTGTATTCTTCGAGCTCTTTTAATACCCAATCCGCCCATTCGTTAACGCCTTCACCGGTTACGCCGCTAAGTTTAAATATTTCGATATCTCCGTTCATTCCGGTGACAAGACGCGCAAAATTATCAACATCAAAGTTAACATATTGTACCAAGTCCACTTTGTTGATAATACAGGCATCGGCGATTGTAAACATTAAAGGATATTTGTAAGGCTTATCCTCTCCCTCGGGGGTGCTGGCAATAATTATTCTCTTATATTCGCCGAGATCAAACCCGCCCGGGCAAATCAGGTTGCCGACATTTTCGATGAAAATAACATCAATTTCGTCCAGAGGCAGATTTTGTAAAGCGGAGCTAATCATACCGGCATCCAAGTGACACCCGCCGTCCGTATTGATTTGAATTGCCGTAACACCCGCTTTGGTTAGGGTTATCGTATCAATACTGGAAGCCACATCTCCTTCAATAACCGCCATTCTGGCCTTCCCTTTAAGGGCTTCAGCGGTTCTTAACATGGTCGTGGTTTTTCCGGCACCGGGAGATGCCCAAACGTTAACCATCATAATATTTTTTTCTTTAAGGAGCTTGCGATTCTGCGACGCAATATGATCGTTAGCATCCAAAATATTTTTCAAAACTTTAATTTCCATTTAATCCACCTCTATACTTTCTATATATAATTCTTTGCCGGCTATCATTTCGATGTCCATGGAATGACATTTTTCACACTCCCAGAAGACATCTCTGGGGTTTACCGTACTGCCGCAATTGCAGCATTTTGCCTGCATCGGCACCTTGCGGAAGTTGATTTTGGCGCCTTCGCCGATTGTATCTTTGGTCATTAACTCAAAGTAAAAGGCCACCGAATCGTCAACGGCCCCGGACATTTCTCCGAGCACAACGTTAACGGCGGTTAGTTTTTTGGCATTGGCCTTTTGGGCTTCATCAAGCGCCACTTTAACCAGACTGCGTGTAATTTCCAATTCATGCATCGCTAACAAATCCTCGGCAAAGGTTCGCCTACCAACATATCGACAATTCGCGAAGTTCCGAACGGGGTTCTCATAGTTACCTTGGCATTATGTTTTTCAGTTACTTCGCCGATAATGGCGGCATTTTGCCCGTATTTATTTTTCTTTATTTGCGCGAGGACTTTTTCGGCATCCTCGGCTTCGACAACTACTACCACCTTGCCTTCATTGGCAATATACAATGGGTCAAGCCCCAGCATTTCACAGGCGGCGGCAACTTCACGCCTTACCGGTATTTTGTCTTCGTCTATTCTGATACTGACTCCCGATTGTTCGGCAATTTCATTTAACGTGCTTGAAAGACCGCCGCGGGTTGGGTCACGCATACAATTTATTTTGTTGCTGACTTGCATTATTTCGGCAATCAACTTATTAAGCGGCGCGCTGTCGCTTTCCAGTTTTGTTTCAAAACCGATACCTTCGCGCTTACTAAGTACCGCAATTCCGTGATCACCGATTGTTCCGCTTAAAATAATTTTGTTGCCGGGTTTGGCATTATGCCCGGAAATATCGATACCGTCCGCTATAACCCCAATGCCGGCCGTATTAATAAATATTTTATCGGCGTTGCCGCGGTTAACCACTTTGGTATCTCCGGTAACTATTTGCACCCCGGCTTCGTCGGCGGCTTCTTTAATCGAACTAATAATTTTATGCAAATCATCTTTGGAGAGGCCCTCTTCAATAATCAGTGCCAGGCTTAAATAGAGCGGTGTGGCGCCCATGACGGATAAATCATTTACGGTTCCGCAGACGGACAATTTACCGATATCACCGCCCGGAAAGAAAATCGGCTGTACTACGTGACTGTCAGTCGTAAAAGCGATTTTACCTTGAGCTTCGAAAACAGCCGAATCGTCCAGCCTGTTTAAAATAGGGTTCCCCAACAGCGATAAGATATTGTTGTTAACTATACTCTGCGACATACTTCCGCCGCTTCCGTGAGCCAAAAGTATTTTTTCAGTCATTACTTTCTCCGTAGTGATAATAGGCGGCACAGCTGCCCTCCGATGATACCATGCAAGGACCAATTGGGTTTAACGGATTGCAAATCTTGCGGAATAATTTACATTCGAGCGGGGATTTGGTGCCTCTTAAGACCTCACCGCAAATACATCCCTTTTGGACCTTGGTGGGGCCGGGGTCAAATTCAAATTTTTTCTCGGCATCAAAATCGGCAAATTCGGGTCTTAATTTCAAGCCGCTGTTCGGAACGTTGCCCATACCGCGCCACTCGGCGTCGGAGGGTTCAAAAACCTGTGCTAAGACATTCTGTGCGGTTAGGTTCCCGTCAAAGGTTACCCCGCGCTTGTAGGCGATTTCTACCTTTGCCTCTCCCTTTTCCGTTTGCCGCGCTAACATTTCGATACATTGTAAGATATCAAGCGCTTCAAATCCGGCGACAACACACGGAATACCGTATTCTTCGGCAATAAAATTCCAAGCGTTTGCACCGATAACGGCGCTGACATGCCCGGGGCAAATTAACCCTTGCAGATTGACCTCTCCGGAATCCAATAACGCCCTAATAACCGGCGGACAAACCTTTTGCAGGGAAAGAATATAATAATTTTTTAGCCCCTCTTGTCTTGCCTGTAAAATTGAGGCGGCGACGGTGGGGGCGGTTGTCTCAAATCCGACGGCAATAAAAATTACCGATTTTTGCGGATTGGAGCGGGCAATTTCCAATGCGTCCAGCGGCGAATAAACAACGCGAATATCACTGCCGCTGGCTTTAGCTTCTTGCAAGGTGGTGTGGCTTCCGGGGACCCTAATCATATCCCCGAATGAAGTTACGATGACATCGGGAATTTTTGCCAAGGCAATCGCTTTATCCAATTCGGAATTATCGGTAACACATACCGGACAACCCGGGCCGGATGTAAGTGTTAAGGCTTGGGGCAATAATTGCCTGAGTCCGTTACGCATTACGGAGACGGTATGGCTGCCGCAAAACTCCATATAACGCGCCTCTTTTACGGCATGTTGGTTAATACTTTGTATTAAGCCTGCAGCCATTTCCGGCTTGCTGTATGATTTGTTTTTTTCCATTACGAACTCTTTTCTTCCGGATCGGTAGCCTCTGCTAACTCCCTGAAAAGCTCAATGGTGGCTTCGGCCTCTTCTTTATCGACAATCGAAATAGCGTATCCGGCATGAATTAAAACATAATCACCGATTTGGGCCTCGGGTGTTAACATCAGGCTGGCCTTACGTGTTATTCCGTCGATATCTACTTCGGCATCGGTGCCGTCTATTGCGGTAATCAGAGAGGGGATTGCAACACACATATTGTATTCTCCTTATTTATTAAAATGAGCCGCTACCGCTTGTCCCAGAGCAATTCCTCCGTCGTTACAAGGAAGAATTCGATGGGTCAGAACGGTAAAGCCGTCCTTTTCGAGAATGTTAACCGCCAGCTCGCTAAGCAAACGGTTTTGAAAAACACCGCCGCTTAAGGCTATTGTTTTTATTTTTGTCTTTTCCGCAAGCAACTTACAGGTTTCGGCGATGATTCGCGCCATTGTTTGATGGAACCTGTCCGCAATAATCGGAACAGCTATATTATTGTTAACATCCCGGATAATATATTTTATCAGGTTTTGTAATCTTATTACAGAAACCCCGTTGTTGTCGTCAATTTCAAACGGGTAAGTTTCCTTCCCCGCGTCATTATCATTTTTTGTTGCCGCCATTTCCAAATCAATTGCTGCCTGGGCTTCATAGCAAGCCTCTCCGCAGATGCCGATAATTGCCGAAACAGCATCAAAGAGCCTTCCCGCGCTGGATGTCAGCGGACAGTTTAGTTTTAAATCGATTTGACGCTTTAAGGTGTTTAACTCCGTATCCGCAATCTGCCCTAAAATCGGCAGACTGCCAATATCGGTTTGTGCCTCCAGCAGGGTATAGATATAACCAAGCGCCATTCTGTAGGGCTTACGAATGGCGGCGGCGCCGCCCGGCATCGGAACATATTCAAAGTGTGCCAGTCTTTCAAACCCTTCATAGTCACTCAGTAAAAATTCGCCGCCCCATAAATTATCGTCGGCGCCGTAACCCGTGCCGTCAAACGCAACACCGATAACCGGCGTTTGGACATTGTTTTCAACCATACAGCTTACAATATGAGCGTGATGGTGCTGTACACCGACCGCTTTTAAATTGTTTTTAGCGGCGTATTCGAGTGCGTATTTGGTGGCGCGGTATTCCGGATGTAAATCATAAGCAATTATTTCGGGATTTATGCGAAAAAGGTGTTTGTATAAACCGATTGTATCTTCGTAATGATCCAATGTTTCGGCGTTATCCATATCACCGATATGCTGGCTTAAAAAGGCATATTTATCGCGGGTGACGCAAAAAGTATTTTTTTCCTCCGCTCCGCAAGCAAGAATTTGTTTAGCCTCAAACGGCAGTACCAAGGCTGAGGGGGCGTACCCTCTGGCACGCCTTACGGCATGCGCCTGCTTGTTTGCCACCAAATATACGCTGTCATCGTAACGGGAATAGATATCTCTGTTATGCAGTATAAAATAATCGGCAATGCCGTTTAACCTTGCCAGCGCCTCATTATTATCTTTGCAAATCGGCTCCTCGCTTAAGTTGCCGCTGGTCATTACCAACGGCTTGGCGACATAGCGCATAAGGATATGGTGGAGTGGGGTGGGGGGCAGCATTACCCCCAAATACAAATTATTTTCGGCGATGTTTAAAGCAATTTCACTGTTATCGTCACGCTTTTTTAACAACACAATCGGAGCCTCTGCCGATAAAAGCAGTTTCTTCTCCGCATCTTTTACCAAGCAATGCTTTTCGATTTCTTCCAAATCGGGCATCATTAGTGCAAAGGGTTTTCCCGGGCGTCTTTTGCGCAGGCGCAGTTTTGCAACGGTATCATAATTGGTTGCATCGCAAGCAAACTGAAATCCGCCCAATCCCTTAACGGCAAAAATATTACCCTCTAAAATCAGTTCCGCCGCCCTTTTTAAAATATTATCACAGTCGATTGCGATGCCTTTGCTGTCGGTAAGTTGGAGGTGTGGCCCGCAAACGGGGCAGGCATTAGGCTGCGCATGGAAACGACGGTTGAGCGGGTCATCGTATTCCGCTTGGCACCTGTCGCACATTTTAAAGGGCTGCATGGTGGTTAGCGGACGGTCGTAGGGGATATCTTTAATAATCGTAAACCTTGGCCCGCAGTTGGTGCAGTTGGTAAAAGGATAGAGGTATCTTCGATCCGAAGGGTCCAAAATTTCCGCCAGGCACTGATTACAAGTGGCAATATCGGCCGAAATCGGTTGGTAAGCCCCTTCCTCGGCTTTGCTTTCAATTATGCGGAACCCGGTATCATTGTTTACCGGAATGATTTCCGTACTTATTCCCTGTATGCGCGATACGGGCGGCGATTCATTTTTAAGGGCGTTCATAAAACTATCAACATTTGTTTGGCTGCCCTGAATTTCGATAGCGACATTCCCGGAGGTATTTTGTACCCAGCCGGATAGGCCGTATTTATGGGCAATACGATAGATAAACGGACGGAATCCAACACCTTGGACAATGCCGTTTACCTTAATATGCATACGTATTGATTTATTTTTCGAAAGATTACTCATAGCGGTTATCTTCATAATACATTAAAACGGTTGTTATAGCTAAAGCGGGTAAATAAAAGAGAGAAAGCTTTTCTAAAAAAGACAATGCCGACCGCAAAATAGCATAGCCGGCATTGACAATATGATCTATATTGGATGTAAGTTAATTCGTTTATTAAGCGAAAAGATATATCATAGCAGCTACGAAAATACCTAAAAGCCCGATGTTATAACCCCACGCCATAGCACTGACTCCGCCGCGTGGGTTGCTCCCGGTCCTACGTACACCAACAAAAAAGGTGATTACTGATATGAGCAGTATCGGTCCACCAATCATAAAAGCCAGTTCATACATAGTTAGTACTCCTTCTAATTATAATTCACACAGAGGTCTTTGATCATTGCTGCCGCTTTATCGACGGCCGGTTTTAATTCCGCTGAGAGCTCTGTGCCCCAGTTGATTGTCTGCGGACGGGTTACCACAAAAGTCACTTCCGGTTCTGTGTTACCCATCATCATCCACATATTTATTAACTCCAAGACTCCAACCTGATGGAAAGACACGATCGCTTTCCCCGGTTCTCTCGGCGGGTTTCCCGGTTCAAACACCTTCAGTTCTCCGGGGGGCAGTGGTATCATCATTATATCGACCACTATCAACCTATCAACGCCCTCTAAATCGTTTAAGAGGTTGAATCCGCCCACTCCGCCTTCCTCAAGGATTATATCCTCGGGCATTCCGATTTCTTTAAGGCGGCGGATAACATGGAGGCCAAACCCCTCGTCACCCATAACGATGTTGCCGATTCCCAGCACCAAAGTCTTTTTCCCCGCCTTAAAGTTATCAGTCATTTACTAAGTAATTCACCCTTTCTGTTCAGCAGATTTCACGGAATGAATCTGCTTGATATCTTCGGCATCGTTTGTGCGTGCCTGGCGAATATTAAGATAAAGGTGAATCATCAGTATAAAGACAAACACCCAGTTGATAATATAGTGCCAGATACGGGTATTAACAGCGCTGTCAAACCAAGCGATATTAAACCATACAAACGCATTCGGGAATAACATTGCGAGTCCCGAAAGAACTTGGAAAATAATAAATATGAACACTAAGAAGTAAGTTGCCATCTGTAAAGGATTATACTTCTTGGAAAGTGCGGGCTCTTTGCATAGGTGCAAGTAGTGCCCAACAACTTTAGGTAACAGTGCCAGGTCTTTAAAGGTCCATATAAAGGATTTCCAGTCTCTGTTTTTACCGATAAACATCATTATGAAACGAGTTAAACCGGCAACGGTCAATACGCCGGCGGCGAGGAAATGAACACCGCGTGCCAGCGACATCAGGAATCCCTGTCCGTCGATGAAGGGATAGTGGATGTAGAAGCCGGTTACAATTAAGATTAAAATTGACGACATTATCAAACCGTGTAACTTACTAAACAGCGGAGTGTGTCGTGCGCCCTGAGATTCTGTATTCGTCATTTTCACTACCCCCTAAACTACCTTAGTTACTCTGATGTTATTGCTTTCAGGATCGATAACGTGGACGGCACAAGCCATGCACGGGTCGAAAGAACGAATGATGCGAACGATATTAATCGGGTTGTTTACATCGGGTACGGGGCATCCGATAAGAGATGCTTCGTACGGCCCCTTAACCCCTCTTTCGTCACGAGGAGAACCGTTCCAAGTGCTGGGGACTACAATCTGGTAGTTCTTGTTGCGTCCGCCTTCAATTTTTACCCAATGGCCGAGCGCGCCTCTGGGGGCATCCCAGACACCGAACCCCTCTGCCTTGTCGGGAACCTTTTTATCGTTCATACCAACAATGGTTCCGGCGGTGGCAAGTTCGGTTAATCTGTCAAGCCATGCCGGAGCGGCTTCCGCAACATATTTGCTCTCAATAGCACGGCAGTAATGACGTCCGACTGCACCGGGTTGTGCACCGGATTCAACAAGAGCCATCATTTCGGGATATTTATTAACTAAACCCCTCGCCTGCGGGCCGACTTCCATCGGTTGACCTTTATAGCGCGGAGCCTTACAGAACGAATAAGCCCCTTCTTTGCGTGCGTCGAATGTGGTAACACCTTCGGTAGGATGCAGGCTATCAGGGCCGCCTCCCCAAGTATACTTAACCGATTCGGTTATCTTGTCGTAGTCAACGGTTTCAACAGGATTTAAAGCACCGCCGATAATTGCGCCACCTTTAAACATGTGGTTTCTGCCGCCGAACGGGCGATCGGCCGAGCTTAAGGAATCGGATTCGGGGAACATCGGGAAGCACAGATAGTTCTGTGTACCGCCGCCAAGCCCCATTGTAGCCAATGGGAGCAGAGGACCGGTTCCCACATATTCGACATCGGGGATATAAATATTCTTAACAAAATCAAGCTCTTCCATAAAGAGTCTCTTGAATTCTCTTAACTGATCCACTGACGGGGTTGCGGTGCATCCGCCGGGCATAATCGAGTTGGGGTGTGGTTGAATACCGGTGATAATGGAGCGCATTTTACTTGAACGAGCCTTAGCTTCAATAGCTTTGATGTAGTGTGATACCAAAGTAGTAACAATTTCGGGGTCGGTAACACAAAATTCATCCGGTTCGTAGCGCGGGGTAAACGGTGAAAGATCATTTTTGGATGCCAGATATCTGATTTTATCCCTGATTGCCAACAATCCTTCGTCGTTTCCGGCGTAATCGGCGACTGCCATAATATCAAGATAGTCAAGAGCTGACAGTACATAGAAATGAATGTAATGGTCGGTAATATATTGTGCTGACATGTAAAGGTTACGCAAAAGCCTGCCGGCTTCCGGAACATCTACATCAAAAGCATGGTCAAGACAATAAGCCGATGAAATGGCGTGAACACCTTCGCAAACACCGCAAATACGGCTGGTTATGTAGGGCGCATCGCGCGGATCCTTATCTTCCAAGAGTATCTCGACGCCACGCGCCATAGTGAGCGAAGACCACGCATCGGTAACAATTCCGTTTTCGACCTCAACCTCTATTTTGAGATGACCCTCAATACGAGTAATGGGGTCGATAATAATTCGTTGTGCCATTTAACTCTCATCCCCCTTCAGTTTAGTTATGATGGTATCTATACCGATACCGGCGGCGGCGATAGCGGCCACTGTGGCAAATACCGTATCGATATCCGCTTTTCCTACTCCGGGCAGAGTTACGTCGAATTGCCTATCGTAAAGCGGGCTGAATCTCTCATAGAAATCAGGCTCGCTACAACCGACACAAGGGGCGTTGGCTCCAATACAGTAATTTGTTTGCCCGTTCCATTTGCGTTTCCAACAATCCTGACGGGTCCAAGGTCCTTTGCATCCCTTGAGATAGAGACAATAGCCGTTCTGGCTCGGATCGCCAAAATCGGTTACAAAATGGCCGGCTTCAAACTGCCCGCGGCGTTCACAGTTGTCGTGCTGTAATTCACCGTAGAATGCAATGGGGCGTTCAAAGTTATCCAGCGGAGGGATAGTGCCGAATGTGAGGTAATGTACGATTACGGCTACGAGTCTTTCGGGGTGCATGGGGCAGCAAGGTAAGTTGATAACCGGTTTGTTGCCGGTAACATCATCAAATTCGTGATGTTTCTTTCTGTTGCGGTAGAGATATCCGACCGCATCAGTCGGGCCTGCCGAGTTGAGTCCGCCAAAGGTGGCACAAGCGCCGATCGGAATAACCGCTGCGGCTTTTGAGGCGCACTCTCTGACGATGTCTTTGAAGGTTCTGCCGCCGACTTGGCAGTACAATCCGTCTTCGGCCAGAGGAATTGAACCTTCAATAACCAGCAGGTAGCCTCCTTCTTTAATGGCATCGTTGAGTGCCTGTTCGGCATGATGTCCCGAAGCTGCCATGATGGTTTCGTGGTAGCGGAGTGAAATCGTATCCAGTATAAGCGATGCTGCGGTGGGCTCGATACTGTTTACGAACGATTCGCTACACCCGGTACATTCTTGCCCGTGAAGCCAGACCACTGAGGGTTTTTTGGTTCCGTCTTCAAGAGCTTTGACTACCCTGGGGGATAGCGCTTGGCTAAGCCCTAGGAGAGCCAGTGAGGCCGTGGCGACCTGTAGAAATTCTCGCCTCGTTGGTTTGGGTCTCAGAAGTGTATCCATTCTTACTCCTTTACGTGGAATTTATTGATTACTGCTTAGTAAAAATATACAACTCTTAACAATTTGAAAAACAAACCATTGGTTTGTTTTTCGTCTATCGAGCCTGTTTTTCCGTTGCTATCGGAAGTCCGCTTTCTAAGGCGTAAAACTTAGGCTCTTTCTATCTGTAAAACCTTTACCTTAAAGGTCACATTATGATAATTTTCTATCTGCAATTAACGGGCCCAAGGCAGAGAAAGTTTATTATATTGTAAAACTCCTGTCAATTTAGCACAAATATAAATAGATGTCAATATACAACCTACACCTTTGTAGTCCTTTTTATACAAGGCATATCCGCTGTTTGAGGCGCTCAAAAGATTCGCCTCTTTTATCGGTTTTGTGTTCGCGGAACCGGGTCTTTTTGGCTTTGGTGAAGGGGAAAATCCTGGCAATACCCAGAGGATGCTGTGAGGTAAGTATTTAATCATTTGCCTGCGGCGGGAGTAAATTGGGGATTCCGTTTGCGATGGGATAGTTTATATCGCAATCAGCGCAAAATAAAAAACCGATGGTAACCTCTTTTTCGGTTTGTTCTTCAGGCGAAAGTTTTAGCTTGTTTTTGCATAGCGGGCAGACAATAATATTTAATAGTTCCGGATTCATACCGAAATTATATCCGCTTGGGCCGATAAAAACAAGAAATTTTTAAAGCGTTGGCTCTATCCCGCGCAATCGCAAGGCGGTTATTTCTGGTTTTCCGGCAGTTTGTGCCAAATGTTTCCGATATCAAACCAATTGCCGTCCAAAATGTAGCCTTTAACGGAATCCTCTTTAATCAGATAACTTATAAAATTACCGAGGTTATCCCTTTTGACGCTATCGCAATAAGCACTAAGAAGCGGAATAATTCTTGCCGGAAAGATATAGCAGGCGGTTGAAACCAGCCCTGACTCGGGGTTTAGGGGTTTTTCGATTAGTTCGGTAACTTTTGTTCCGTCCATTTTGATAACACCGAATTGGCGCGCTTCGTTTGGGTTACCGATATCAGAAACGGCTATTAAGGTATTTGCGGTATCAAAGGCTGTTAAAAACCCGGTAAGCCCGCCGGTGAAATAATTATCCCCGGCAATAACCAATATGTCATCATTAATATCGTTTCCTTTAATCCAAAAGTCGAGCGAGCCGACGGCACCCAGCATTTGTTCTTCGTTATCAACCGGCTCAATCCATAACTCAACGTGTCTTTCCAGCTCTTTTTGCCACTGCTGAAATTGCGGGGCGAATTTACGGTTTACCGTAACGGATATCTCTATTTCATCGGGGATTTTTTCGATAATATGGCTGATAACGGGTTTGCCTTGATAGGGAAGTAAACCTTTGGCGATTTTTTGAGTCAGCGGATATAACCTGGTGCCGAATCCGCTGGCAAGAATTAAACATTTCATTTTTTAGGCCTTATTCTCTGCCAATTTAGTAAATTACGCTTATTTTAACAAATGTTCTACTATTTTTATACCTATCAAAAACAATTGTTTAGCTGTTTGGGTGACTTCCCTAAATGGCTTTGATTTTTGGGTCTTCCAATAACAATCAATATAAAAACAATTATCAACAGCGTATTGCGGCGTGCCATTAATAGTACTGGAAGGCTTTCAAAGTACTCGAACTCGATGTAGTTAAAGGGGAAAATATATATTGTGAAGATTCCGGCTACTACAAGCATTGTTATTATTAGATTTTGATAGCGGATATTTAGAAGCGGTATTAAGGGGCAGAACCAAGCCATATACTGGGCGGAAAACACCTTGTTGAAGAGAAGAAAAGCCAGTACAGCAATCGTGACATAACGAATAAGCAGGCTAATCTCGTATATCTGTCGCTTGTCTTTGTTTAATTTAATAGGTTGTTTACGGAGTTGGTAAATAAACAAAGCGTATACTGCTATTAATACAGAGCCCATAATGTAGAAGGAGGCATTTGCTAAATTATCCGATAAAGCGGATGTAATATTAAATGATCCGAAGTTAAAGTCATAGCGGACACTTGTCCAACCAAAGTGTTGTCCCAGAATAACAAAAGAGCCGTAAGTACTTTCGGCGTGCAGACCCCTGTCTAAATGGTATAAAAAAAGAGAGCTCAGAGAACCAGCATCAACAATCAGCCATGGGATAAATGTCAGTAAAGCCACCCCCGCAAAAACGGCGGCACCCTTAAAAAGTTGGGCATACTGTTTTTTCATTAACAGCCAAACAGCAAAAATCGGGGCGACAACAATCGGGAAAATTTTAGCGACCACCCCCAATGCCAACACCCCCCAAGCAGTCTTGTTTTTCCCTGCTATAAAAGCGGCAACGGCAGCCAAAACCATAACGGCAGGCGCCAAATCATAGCGTTGGATTACTATCGGGCCTGCGGCAACGGCAATTAAAAGGGTATATGAAAAAAGGGCTCTGACTTTTGACAGATTGATTCTTTGGGCTATGAAAATAATTAGAAAGATTGCCAGTAAATCGAAAAGGAGCATTTCGGTCGTAAAGGCAACATAGTATGACGGCAGTGTGCGGAAAAATAGACCGGGGATTACAAAAAGGAGCAGCGCCACCGGTGGGTATTCACAATCGAAATCAACATACGGCATGTTGCCGCTCATTATTTGAAGCGCAATGTTTTTTTCGATGGCTCCGGGGGTGGGGGCGTAATAATCGTCAAAAAAGTAGGACCAATACAGAAAAACACCTAAAAAAAGTACAATATGAACAACGACCCAGAAAGGTGTTTTTTGAGGGAGTTTGCTTAGTTCGCCGTATATTTTTTTGTAAGTATCACAGATTCTCGGCATAAAAGCACCACCGGCCGGATATTGTAATTCTTTGCCTTACCGTATTGTAACACATGTAACGGGGCATTGTATTAAGTATAACGAAGCAATTTTTAAAAAGTTAGTAATATTTTGCATATATTATGCAAATGCTCGCATAACGCAGTTTAAAATGGCGGTTCCAAAACAATAATTCCGATACCAAAAAATATAATATCAAGGATAAATACAATGATTCCCAGGGCTATTCCCAAGATTGATAAAACTTTATTGATATGCCCTCGATTCTTTTTTATGCCGATGGCTCCGATTATTGAACCAAAAACAGGGATGCTGAAGGTGCCCAGCAGGTTCATTGTTGTCCATTGGATTGCAAATAAACCGCACAGCATTCCCAAAATTGCAAATATGATGGATATTATTCCCGAGATTTTGATTAATACTGTATTTTGCAGTAAGAAAGAAATAATAATAGCAATGCCGAGCAAGTGCATAACATAAGCTAACGGTGTAAAGATATTGTTATCAGGTATTACCGATGGGGTGAATGCATTATCGACATATCCTTCGGTTAAATTAACGTAACATGAGTAAAATCTGTCTTCAAGTTCAAACCTGACATTCCCCATAAAGTACAGTTTCCCTTCCTTGTAAAGGGTGCCGTCCGCGCTTGTTGCATCGATTAGGCCATATCCCCAATGTATTCCAAATTTAACAGGGTGTGCTCCCTGTTCTATAAAGTTTTGGATACCGGAGTCGGTAGCGGCGATGTCGATAATTGCTTGTTTTGTATGGTCATCAAGTTCTATTTCGTATAAACGGACAACTTCCTCCGTTTCTATATTTACTTCCGATATCAATATGTAATCGTCATCGCCAACCAAAACCACAAACATATGCCCCCGGTCGTCTGCTTTGCCGATTGCATATTTGCTAACGGTTGTAATTTCTTTTTCATTAATTATATTTTGTACGGCGGGGGCATTTAGGGAAATATCAGCCGCTAACGCTTTGTAGTCCTGTTGTAGGAATGTCGGTACGGTAAATAAAAGCCCAAGGCTTAATAATAATGATAAGCCGATAATAGTTGTTGCTCTCAATGTCAGCCGTATATTTTTGGTGGGAAATATGCTATCAATTAATTTTCTGATTGTGTCAGCGATGCCTTGTTTGGATTTTTTGTTTTCCTCTCTTATTATCCGCTGTTGTAGCGCGCTCCACGAATTTGAGGGCGGATTATTTTCATTTGTTATGGCTATCGAGGTATTGTGAAGCTTCAAGATAAATTCGGACGCTAAAGTCATTTCATTAGAACAACTTTGGCAAGCGGATAGATGTTCTGTAATCTCCGCTCGCTCTTTGTCATCCACTTCACCGTCTATAAAGGCCGGAATCAGCTTTTTAACATCGTTACATTTCATTACGGCGGCCCCTTGTTTGCATTTGCTTGCGTAAAAATTTTGATGCGGTATAAATCCGCGACTTTACCGTTCCTAAGGGAATTTCCAGTATTTCAGCGATTTCATGATAGGAAAGGTCATTAAAATATCTTAAAACCAATACATGTTTATGCTTATTAGCCATCTTGCTTAGCTCTTTTACTAATTTCTCGTATTCCATTTTATTAATTAAAGCCTCTTCAAGAGGGTTATTTGTTACAGAGTCGGCAAAAGAGAGCAAGTTTTCATCCAGCGGCAACGAATCGAGTCGTTTTTTACGATAATTGCTTATACATTGATTCAGGGTTATTCGGTATAGCCATGTAACAAATTTTCCTTTTTGCGGGTTAAAATCGTTTCGAGAACGCCAAACTTTAATAAATACCTCTTGCAGAACGTCTTCTGCTTCCGCTTTATTTCCGGTAATAAGGACAGCGTTCTTAAACACCATTCCTTTAAACTCAAGGAAAAGCGCTTCAAATGCCTTTATATCTCCTGTCTGCCACTTCTCGACGGCTTTTTTCATACCTTACTTAATATCTTTGCCTAAATCGTTGAACTTTCAATATAATAACCCAATGTTATTTGAATAAGCTATTCCCCTGTGCTGATATTATATCCCCCATTTTGGTCTACGGTTATATCAATCCAAGGTTTTGTAATGGATATAACCCGTCCGCCCAGCGATAAGCAAAATTCACTCCGGTTCACACTTTTGAAGAAAATGTTTCCGACACCGCCTGATTCGCTTTCGCTTAAAGCATCGTGTTGGTACCCCCAATAGGTATTACCCCAAGAATGACGGTCATATATTTCCGTTATTATGACGTTATCGTAACCCCATTCTAATTGCATACAATATTCAAATAATGTTCCGCCTAAGGGTCCTTTATATGTTGTCATTTGGTATACGGTTTTTTGCCCCCGCGCTTTACTTACGGTTGTAATACTTTCGCATTTAACAGGTGTTAGCATTTCAATTAAGGCTTCTTGTTTTTCCGTTGTCAGCCCCGTAAAAAAGTTGTCGACATCATCGGCTTTTGTAAACTCATTCCAAAGCGCCTGATTAAATGCACGGGTTCCATCCTCGACATATTTATTCTCCGATGAAGCTGAAAAAACGTTGCCGCCAATCATCAATGTTCCGCTAATAACAAGAATAAGAACTAAAATTATACTAAACCCTTTTTTCATAAAACCCTCCTTTACCGGGGATCATTTATTGGTTTTTATAAACTGTTCTCCTTCTACCAATACTATACGCAGACTGCGTCAATAAAGTTCATTTCCGATTTATAAATAAATCTGATTTTTATTCAAAAATTTACAATTTTAAAACGCTTTTTACGTACTGTTTGAATTTGACCGACGTTAAGTAAAATTGTTATAATTAAACCTGAATTTTTCCCAAAATCCCCCCCTCCGGAGCTATTTTACATGTTAGCAGAACTGAAAACCGCAACCCTGGAAGCCCTCGGGTCTATTCTCCCGTTAGTTGCCGTCATTTCAATCCTGCAATTTACCGTTTTACATATTCCCACCAATCTTTTCATTAATTTCCTTATCGGTGCCGCAATGGCTATTGTGGGGGTGACCCTCTTTTTGGCCGGTGTCAGGATGGGTATCTTGCCGATGGGCAGGGATGTCGGTGCCGAATTGCCGCAGCATCAATCAGTGATATTGGTTGTTATCGTCGCTATAGTTTTCGGGTTTGTGGTTACTGTTACCGAACCGGGCGTAACGGTTTTAAGCACGATGTTTACCGATTTGGGCGGAGGCGGCGGGTCTGCAATGGTGATTGTTATCGCAGCCGGTATGGCGGTTCTTTTTACTGCGGCTTTAATACGCATTATTTTTGGAACTTCAATCAGAATTCTGATGGTTGCGGCTTACGGGATTGCCGTGGTTTTAGCACTCTTTGCTCCTCCGGAATTTGTCGGGGTAGCTTTTGACGCCGGGTCGGCGGCCGCCGGTTCTTTTACCGTTCCCATGTTTTTGGCTTTGGGGTTAGGTTTTGTTTCGGTTATGGCACGTAGGTCGCCGCTATCGGATGGTTTCGGGCTTGTTGGGCTTGCCTGTGCCGGTCCGATAATCGGTGTTTTATTATTGGGGGTGCTCCTTTGATTCCGGCCCCCTTTAGCGGACTTTTAAGTGTCTTCGGCAATGTCGCTCTGCCCGTGCTTTTGCTTGTGGCGTTCTTTTTGGTATTTCAATTTGTATTCCTGAAAAGACCGCTAAGACAAGTATTCCTCCTTTTACGCGGTGTATTAATCGCATATATCGGATTGGTTCTTTTCTTACAAGGAATAGATGTCGCCTTTATGCCGATGGGTGGTATAATCGGAGAGACATTAGGCGGTTTTGCGAGCCCATGGGCTTTGATTGCGGTTGGTTTTGTACTTGGCTTTTTGGTGACGTTTGCCGAGCCTCAAGTGCGAATTTTATCCCAGCAGATTGAAAAGGCCTCAAGTGGTTTTGTAAGGGCGCCTCTGATATTGTATACGCTATGTATCGGTGTCGGGCTTTTTGCGGGGCTGGCAATGGCGAGGACCCTTTTCGGGGTTCCTTTACTGTATATTTTAATACCGGGATATATGATTGCATTTTTACTGCTCATATTCTCCGATAAAAACTTTGTGGCAATTGCCTTTGATTCGGGAAGTGTTGCAACCGGCCCGTTAACCGTTGCATTAATTGTTTCAATCGCTACGGGGGCGGCTGCGGTAACCGAAGGGAGCAGCGTCCTGGTTGACGGATTCGGAACTATTGGTATAATTACTCTGGCGCCGATTATTTCGATACAACTGTTAAGCTTGCTTTATCGTATGAAACCGCCGCAAGGAGAAAAAAATGGGTGAAGTATCAAAAAGTTTAATCATAACTGTACTTAAAAAGGGTCTTGGAGACGATGCAGTCGATGCTTCAATGAGAGCCGGGGCCGAAGGGGCGACCGTAATGTACGGGCGCGGTGTCGGGGTGCATGAGAAAAAGAAAATTATGGGGATTGCTTTAGAGCCGGAAAAAGAGATCGTTTTTTCGGTGGTTGATTCCGAAAAAGTTTGCTGCGTAATGAAAGAAATTATTGCCTCTACCGATCTTGAAAAACCGGGTGTGGGGATTTCTTTTTCGGTGTCGATTGATAAGGTTTGCGGGATTGCGCATATACTGCCTGAGGCCGACGAGGTTGAAGCGGAAATTGAGAACGAAGCAAAACCCCTGCCGGAAACGGAAATTGTAAGAAAAGATGCTGACAATCCGCCTCCGCCCGTGTCGCAACAAGAAGAAAACCCTTAATCAATCCTGTTCTTCTAAATACCTGAAAATAAGCAAGGGCATTTTTGGCCGTATTGACACGGGTTATTATTGCCTTTATAATCTTTGTGGAATTGGGAAATAAAATGAAAATTAAATCTGATAAAGAACCCGATCAACGAGAGAATAGATATGTTTGCGTTCAATGGGTAATGCCGGGAGTTGTCTTAGAATAAGGTAACCTCGGTTTTGTGGTGTTTACAAACCCCACGTCCCATCGGGCGTGGGGTCTTTTTATTCGGATAATCAGGAAGAGGCTGCCGATGGAAGAAATGAAAGTAGAAGCCTTTAAAGCGTTACTGGCGGAGAAGAACTTCAAGGTTTTGCGCGAAAAACTGTTGGAGACCGAGCCGAGTAATATTGCCGAATTACTTGATAATATCCCTGATGATATTGCCGTAATTGTTTTTCGTTTGCTCCCGAAACCGCTGGCAGTCGATGTTTTTGATTATATGGACGGCTCACTGCAAAACCGCTTGCTCGGCTGTTTTTCGGACCAAGCGGCGCGTACCTTCCTTGAATCGCTGCCGCCTGACGATCGTATCGAACTTTTGGATGAAGTTCCGGCAAACGTTGCCCGCAGGCTTTTACAAATACTTTCTCCCGAGCAGAAGCGTCTAACCCTCTATCTGTTAGGATACGAAGAAGGCACTGCCGGCCGTGAAATGACCCCTTATTTTGTTGATTTGCACGCCTACATGACTGTATCGCAGGCAATGGAAAGAATCCGCAAACTGGCAATCAATCGCGAAACGGTTTACGTTTGTTACGTAATGGACCGTGCCCGCCATCTAATCGGCACCGTTTCTTTGCGCGACCTTGTGGTTGCCGATCCCGAGGCACGCATTTCGGATATTATGACACCGAATCCCGAATTTGTGTTTACCCATACCGACCGGGAAGAAGTGGTTAAGATTCTGCGCGAACGTGAGCTTATTGCTGTTCCCGTGGTGGATAACGAGGAGCGGTTGGTAGGTATTATTACTTACGACGATGTTGTCGATATTATTGAAGAAGAAACAACCGAAGATATTTATCGTTTCGGCGCTGTTTCGGTTACCGAAAAGAGCTATTTTACCAGCCGTATACTGGACGTGGTCAGAAGCCGTGCGGTGTGGCTGCTGCTGCTGATTTTCGTTAACATGGTAACCGGCTCCATTATTGCGGGGCAGGAGGCCCTTTTAGGCGAAATAGTTATCCTGGCGGCGTTTATTCCTTTACTGATTGGAACCGGCGGTAACGTTGGTTCGCAATCGGCAACCGTTGTGATTCGCGGTTTGGCAACCGGTGAGGTCAACCCTAAAAAGGCGGTGGGGATTGTAATCCGAGAATCAATTGTGGGGATTGTTTTAGGTATCTTCCTCGGTATATTGGTGCTTGGAATGGCTTATTTCTTGGGGCGCAATCTGATGGTTGCGGTGGTTGTTTCGGTAACCCTGATTGCTATTGCGCTGATGGCAACCGTTGTCGGCGGTTCACTGCCTTTTATTTTCCGAACGCTTAAGCTCGATCCGGCATTGGTTTCCGCTCCCTTTATTACGACAATAATGGATATTTTCGGTGTTCTGCTTTATTTCCTGGTGGCACACCTTATACTTGCAATCTAGAAATTAACTCTTTTTGTTGGCACAGTAGTATTCGATCGCCTCGGTAAAGAATTGGGGGAAATCCTCACCGAATTTACGGAAAAATTGGGCAAAATCGGGGTGATTGCTGTAGGCTTGCCCCAGCCCGAGGACGGCTTCGTCCGAATAGTGTGCAAAGTTTTCCAACCAAATTCTCCATTCGGCTACCAGCTCTTGCACTTCTTGGCTGGCGTGTCCTTTCGACATATTCTCCCTAATAGCCATAAAGATGGCCCCGCCCTTTTCCTGTAATGCCTTAAATTTCTCTTTACCCATATTCATAACCCGCGTTTCACTGTCTTTTAGGGTTTCCTCCCCCCAGCGTTCGCGCACTTCCTGTCTGTATCTTTCGATTTGCTCGTCGCTAAAGCCTTCGTAATATTCTTTAATCGGCATATCCCGTTCTCCTTTTAAGGTTTCGATTGTTTTTTCGATTGTGGCTATCATTTTGTTGGTGCGTTCCGCTTTTTTGAGAAGCAGTATCTTTTGCGATTGCAGTGCTTCAATCGGATTAAAATTGGGGTCTGCCAGAATTCTTTTAATTTCATTTAGCTTAAAACCCAGTTCGCGGAAAAACATAATTTGTTGCAGGCGGATTACCGCTTCGTCATCATAATATCTGTAATCGTTAATATCGCGAGACCTTGGTTTTAAAAGCCCCAATTTATCATAGTAGTGCAGTGTGCGCACACTGATTCCGGCAATATCAGCCAGTTTTTTAACCGTGTAACCCATAATGCTTTAATAATAAACTATTACGTAACGTTATAGTCAAGAGGGGGGCTGATACTGTATTTAAAAAATTGACATGTTTTGGCATTACTGCGTGATATAATCACTTTAGCATAACCAAATAATCATAAAGGAGGATGATTATGTTTGACGATCTAAAGATACGTCTTAATGTCGGGATGTGTTGTTTTTATTGCAATAAATCGGTACAGCCGTGCGGACATTTCATACTTCTTAACAGAGAAAAAAGAACCAGATGTGCAGGCGGTGAAGATAAAAGATTCGGGGGTATGGCCACCTATCAGATGTGTATATCCTGTGCCAAGCAACCGATTGAAAATCACAAAATGTTCCGCGATCAACCTGTGCATTTACAACAAATTGAGAAGGACGGTCTCTTTGCTTATTTGAAGGAACTGCGAGAGACCGGAGCGATAACTCAGGATAGGGAACTAGAAGAGAAAGAGTGTAGCTTCTGCGGGGTTTTGGTTGAGGATGGCATGTCTTATATCGAACTCGAAATTCACGAAGAAATCAACTATTATCGTACCGAGGTAGTCCCGGGAACAAGGTGGATTTTGGGAATGGCGTGCGAACAATGCACCGAAAATCTCCTGTTGTGGGTTTAATCGGCGATTATTAGCCTAACTTACTTGTCTAATCTATGGGTTCTGCGTCGCATTGCACTGTCTTTAAGGCGGCGTAGTGTGAGGGAAGTTAATCTTAGAGAACTCTTTTTATTTCTTTGATGTATTCTCCGATTCGCGCTCTTCGGCTTTAACCCTCGGCTTGAGGTTAATCTCTAATTCGGCATCCAATGCGTCCGCTATTTTTTTAATCGTCGATAGTGACGGGAGTGCTCCGCCACTCTCTACCCTCGCAATACTTTCTTGCTTGGTATTTAATAAAGCTGCTAATTGTTCTTGGGTTAGCCCTTTTGCCAGCCGTAATTTAATCAGGGTTGTAGCCAGCTTGTATTGCGGTTCTAAATTCTCAAATTCTTTTCTGAAATTGGGGTCTTCCAGTAGTCTTTTTTTGTGTTCTTTCCAGTTCATTCCTTTTTCCTCTCCTAGCCAAATAGTCGGTGCGTCTTGCTGCGGCTATTTCCAACTCCGTTATCGGAACTGAGCTTGTTTTCTTGCTAAATCCGTGTAACAAAATAAACTTTTGCTTAAAATGCAAGAAATAGATGATTCGATACCGGTTTCGACCCTGTCTAATTCTTAATTCCCAAAGTTTATCTCCCAAATATCTGGCATAAGGCATCCCAAGGTCAATACCGAATTGCTCAAGCAAGTCTAACGTTCGAGCGATTTGAGCTTTGGATTTTGTGTCCTTCGAATCAATGGAACCCTCAACCGGTCGCTTACCGGACGGCGATTCATAGTATTCAATATCCCACACAGTGGCATTATAACAATATTGTTATAATATAGCAATAGGATGGTTTGAGAGGCTGATAGAGTTCGCTAAAGAAAAGTAAATAAGAAAGTGGACCCGAGGGGGTTCGAACCCCTTACCTCCTGAATGCAAATCAGGCGTTCTCCCAACTGAACTACGGGCCCAAGCAGAGGAAATAACAACAACCGTTATTATATCAATGAATGGTGGTTTTTAGCAATTTACAGAGGCTAACAGCAAAACTGCTATTGGGCGAGCAGTCTTTTAATCTCAAGCATTGCGTCAATTGCGGCAAAGTCGCCCTCTGTGATACACTGCTCTGCCTTTTTAAAGTCGGTAAAACTAATCCCCGTTAGGCGCGGTTCGATAACAATATCGGCCCTTTCAAGGCTGGCAGTGGTTGTTTGCGAGTTAATTATCCCCATATGGTTCATCATAATCGTATACATATTCGGTTTTTTTGTTTTACCTTTGTTATCGCTCGGTGCTTCATCTATTGTAACTCGCTTGTTTACATTGGGCATACGCGGCGAGACACTAACGGCGATAACTATATCGGCACCCATATCTCTGACCAAATCAACCGGAACCTGATCCACCAATCCGCCGTCAACCAAGAAACGGCCGTTGCGTTCACAGGCGGCAAATACAATCGGGACGGCAATGCTCGCCCTGACTCCCTCAATTACCGGCCCCTTATCAATAACAACTTCTTCGCCGCTTAAAATGTCGGTGGCGGTGCAAGTAAACGGCATTTTCAACTCGGAGAAGTCAATATCACCGATATAACTCTGTAACATTGCCATAAGTTTTTTGCCGCCGATAAAACCGGTTTTGGGCAGCCCGACATCAATTAGTTTCCATCTTTTCAAAAGATCAATATCCAAAACCTCTCTTTTGATTTCGGCGGCGCTCATCCCTTTGGCAAACAGCGCCCCGACAATCGCTCCGGCGCTCGTGCCGGCAATTATATCAATCGGGATATTTTCTTTTTCCAGCCTTTCCAATACCCCGATATGGGCCATTCCCCGCGCCGCCCCGCCCCCTAAGGCAATCCCTACTTTCTTCTTTTTCATACTGCTTTGTTCTTCCTACCAGAGATCTTCAATATCTTGTTGCGCTTGTTCGAAATCGTCGGCCTTGGCTCCAAATTCCTTGTACGATCCCGCACTGCCGTATTCGCGCGGCCGGAAAGCGACCGGCATTGGAACGGAATGCCCGAAAATAAGGGCCTGCTGTTTTGCGGAAAGCTTTGCCAGCACCGATTTTAACTCGCTTTTACCGGATACGCCCGATAAAACGCTATCCATATCGCGTTCGTTATCCAAAAGGCACGTGATTTTAGTTCCCAGCTGCGACATAATTTCTTCATCAATACCGCTGGGGCGTTGGTCGATAACCAGCAGGGTAACGTTATATTTGCGCATTTCGCGGGCAATCGTTCCGAAAATAGTTTTGTTAGCAATTTCACGGTTTAGGAATTTATGAGCCTCCTCAATCGTAATTACAAGCGGGATCGGCGGCTCGCTTAAACCGCTGAGGCTTTTTTCGGTTTTATCGCGGTAGTGTGAATAAATGCGCCTGGTTAAAAGGTTGGCAACCAGGATATAAGCGGTAATATCGGTATAACGCCCAAACTCCAAAACAACGTTTAAGCCGCGGCTGAGGTCTTCAATTATGCGGTTTACGGTTTTCTGTTCGGTCCGTTCCTGCATAAACGGTAAACGTTTAATCATATTGAGCCCTCTTTGCAGGTTTTGGAAGGTGCTTTCGTGGATATTTAACGAGTTTAATAACTCTTTGGTGCCTTCCGAATCGGACATTTGGGTTGTTTTTAAAAACCACTCGCTGCCGAATTTGCGTCTCATCTGGTAAATGGCTTCCACCGCCGGTTCGGTTAAGTTCAGGGTTTCGCGCAGAAGCGACATATCTTCCGGCTCGATTTCGTTATAGCCGATTCTAACGACATGGTCGGTACTGACTCCGCGTTTGCGTGAGTTTTCTTCGTCCAGTGTAAAAACGGCAACTTTAGAAGGGAAGAGCTGTTTTAAGGCCTTAACTTCACGCGTTTTTTCACTGGTACCCGCCCATCCGTATTCGCTGTGCATATCAAAAACTAAATTCACACTGGCGCTTTTTTGCAGCATTCCGATTAGCAATATTCTGGTTAGGAAGGTTTTGCCGGTGCCGCTTTTACCGAAAATACCGTTGGAACGCTTTACAAGTTCGGGCAGGTTAATACAGAGCTTTGTTTCCATATCAAGCGGGTTGCCGATATAAAAACGCTCCTTATCTTCTTTACCGAAAACAAGTTCGATATCGCTGTCTTGAGCCAGTTGTACCGTTGAGTAATGGCTGGGGATTGTTTTAACGGGTTGCGGCCCGTCTGTAATGCTTAAGGTGTCTCCGCCGATTGTTAAATAGGGCATTACCTCTAAGGTACCGAAAGTGCCGGTGCCGCATAGCACTTCGCTAATAAAAGAATCGTGGGTATCGGGCGGGGTTTGGGTTAAACTTAAATCGGTTACGCCCAATATTACCTCAGTAATCATTCCAAAGAAGCGCCGTTTACGTCCTTCGATGGTGACATAACGCCCGACAACCATATCTTCAACCGAGGTATCGGCATCAAGGCGCACTTCAACCCCTTTGTTAGTGGAGCCGGATACAACAATTCCCATTCTTTTATCTTCTGTGCTCATTGCTTGATCCTTTCGAGGATTGTCCGAAGGCGGTTAAAATCATTGCTTAAACCGGTGGCGAGGTGCTTACCGGCGGCTACCAAAAATGCGTGCTTATCTTCTTGTACCGCGCTCATTTGCCTTAAGCAGGCGGCAATCAGTTCTTCGTGTGCCAAAGTAATGTTACTGTTAAGCAGGGTATTTAAGAATTCAAACGAACGGCTGAATTCCAGTATATCCGCAGGAGGGGAGAGATAAACAAAACTATGAATGGCAACGGGCTGCTCGGGCAAATAGCGCCATATTTTAGCGTCTTTTTTAAAGCCTACCGCCAACGCCTGAAATTCACTTTTAAGGAGCTTGGCGATTTGAGGGTTGGCATTATAAAGCGCTTCTTCGCTCGTTTCGTTTTTACCCCTTGCCAACGGTTTTCGGCCCGGTTCAATTGCCTCGGTAGCGGCATTAAAAACGATTCCGTAAACTCGGTTATCTCCGCTTTGGGTTTCTACCAGCGCCCCAAGGGGCGGAAAATCATCAAGCTCATAGCATTGAGCGGCAAATCCAAGCGTGGAAGATTGAATTACCTCTCCGATTCTTTGTGTTTCTTCTTTATTCATATCAAATCCCTTTTGCCTTATTTCATCGGAAGTCTGACACCGAGCCATTTACTCTCCAGTAAAAACCAGAGCACTTCAACAATGAGGGCAACAAGAAACCAAGCGGGCATTTTAAATCTCCTTTACTCGATAGCGGCTTAGGTTACTCATATTATATTACTAATGAGACGGTTAATGCCAAGTTTAAAGAGAAATTTATCCCTTTTTAAACGTTTTACACCGGTTGGCTTCGGTTTAGTTTCTTAATCCGATATCCCAAAAGCAGTAAACCGCCGGCAATAAGCTGCGGCATCCCGGTTATTAACCATAGAGAGATTTGTCCGTTATTCAGATAATAGAAGGCGTGCACCATAAAAGCCAAAGCAACAACAACAAGCAGAATGCCGGCGTATTTTGCTTTCCAATAGGAGAGAACATAGCCGATAATGGCAAGGGCTGCCAATAAAATAAGCTGTGTTGAGGCGGATTCGCTTGATGTAATCTCTCTTGCCGCACCTTCGCTAAATAACATCACAATAAAAAATACGGCGGCAAAAAACGAAATGAACCTTCCGATATGTATGAGGGTGTTACCGAGTTTTCTACCTTCGTTAGCCTTTTTCTTTTCTATATCCATTTTGTCCTCTTACTGAAACTCTTAGCCGAGCCACTGATTTCGATATTCTTTTCGGAAAGCGATGCTTCCACCAGGGTTTGCAGATTTTGGCGGTCGGAAGCGGTGACCACCGCCTGCTCATGGGCTTCCGAGAGTGCTACCGGATACCCCTGCCCTTTGCGGCATTGGTCAAGAATTAGGGCGTGGGTCAGGCCGAGCAGTTTTTCGTTTTCGGCAATCCATGCCGGTATTTCAATCCGGGCAATCTCATCATCTGTTTTCAGATAGTAAAAGTGGATGCGGTGTTTGCCGTAGCGTTCCTGAATTTGAGAGCGGCTTATAAACAGTGCCGACCTTTCACCGTTTTCTAACAGATTTATAAATAAATCCTTATCAAGCACGCCGTCCACTGTATTGCAGGGATAAGTGTCGTTTGGATTTTCACGTCGGCATTTATCGCAATTTACGGGGTCGTAAGGGCAAACGGCGATGCGGATTGTGCCCAATACGTCCGCAGAGCGCGGGTAGCTGATATAACTTGCCAGCGCAATCTCTTTATCTGCGCTTATTTTTCGGATATCTTCCAAGCATTTAAGAAAACCGTTTTCCAAAAACTCGTTTACCGCAAATTCGGGGATGTCTTTACTCATTAGGTTCCAGCGAATCAGCGTTCCGTCGGCCAGAAGCAAAACGGGGATTTCCTCCTGAATTGAGCTTCCCAGTTGAGTTAAGTGTTTAAGTTCTTCGATATCGCGTTTAATCCCCAGTAAACTGCCCTCAATCGGAATCTCGCGGCCGCCGCTCTCCGGTGATGTCATTACCAGTTCGCTTTGATCGAAATACAATCGGGGGTTACTCTCCAAATCGGCATCGGCATTTTCCCCGTATTTAAGGATAATACTGCCGATATTAATCAAAAAATAGCGTGCCGAATAATGGCGGTCAATATCAATTTGTGAACCGTCGGCGGCAATAACGCCGAAGTTTTGCGGGGGATTTTGCGCGGTGTACTTATTATACAGGGTTTCTACCGGTTCGGCGGGCATCCAACTGATTTTCCCAGCCTCGATTTTGTTTTTTAAATCGTTAATATTTAATGAGCTGTCACAAAGCACCGACATTGCCTTGGCGAGCCGTTTTTGCCGTTCGGCAGCGCCGGTATCGATGTATTCGGTCATCTTTTCTACTTGTGAGGCAATCTTATTTAAGTCCAGCGACATTAATGCTCCTCAATATTTACAATTCTTTCTTAGTATAGTTTATTGGCTTAAACCTCTCAAGCGTTACGATTCACGGGCCGCTAAAAATCTTTGATATCCGCGGCGTAACAGGTTTTCTAGTAATGATTGTATCTAACGATTTCTTCTATGGGTTTACGGTGTTTGGTTGGTGCGCTGTCGTTGGGATAGCCGATAGGGATTAAAACAAGGGGTTCGATATGTGCCGGCAGTTTTAGCATTTCGCGTACTGCGCTTACATCAAATGCCCCGACCCAGCACGTCCCCAGCCCTAAATCGGCAGCGGCAAGAATTAAGTGGTCAACGGCAATTGCCAAGTCAATAAACGAATAGTTCGTTCCGTCTCTGCGAACCCAGCTTTCAGATGGTATTGCACAGGCGCAAATAATAACGGGGGCCTCGCTAAGCCATAATCCATGGTAAACACGTTTTAGTTCTTCTTCTTTGCCTTGGGGTTCAAAAACAATAAACAGAAACGGCTGACGGTTGCAGGCGGTGGGAGCGATTCGCGCCGCTTCGAGGATTATCTCCAGTTTTTCCTCTTCGACCGGAATCGGTTTATAAGATCGAACGCTGTATCTCTTTTTAATAACTTCCGCAAATTCCATTTTCGCCTCCCGTTAACCAATCCAACACTTGCTATTATAACAAACGTCGGATGAAAAGAGATATCTTCCCATAAATGTTATAATGCAAAAATCATATTATTGGGTTTGGTTTAATTGATGTTTGCGTTGCTGTTGACCGTAGTCGGCACTTCTCTTTCCGGGGTGATTGCTCCGGGGCCGATGTTTGCGGTTACAATTACCAAAAGCTTTAAATCTCCTTGGGCGGGGACTCTAATGGCGCTTGGGCATGCGGTGGTCGAGGTTCCCCTGATAATTTTACTCTACTTTGGCCTTTCCCATTTTTTTGAAAATACGGTAGTCCAGTTTGTTTTCAGTATCCTTGGCGGCGGGGTCTTGATATGGCTGGCAATCGGGCTTCTAAAAACCCCAAATGAAATCAAAGACGGCGGCAGGGATATCCGTTACGGGGCCTTTACGGCGGGGATTATTATGACCGGCCTTAATCCCTTTTTTATAATGTGGTGGGTAACCGTCGGTGTTTTGCTACTTATTAAGTTTATGGCGTATTGGGAGATAGTTGCCGTTGGTCTTACGGTATTTATTATCGCCCATTGGTTTTGCGATCTTATCTGGCTTTCTTTTGTTTCGGCGGTGGTTTACAAAACCCATAATATGTGGGGGGCGACCGTTCAGGCATTGGTGTTTATTGTGGCGGGGCTACTGATGGTTGGGTTTGGAGGGTGGTTTATTATCTCCGGTTTCCGGCTCTTATTTTAACCTTTAATTGTTATCTGTTTTGGGGGTTACGCACCATTCGCACTCCGTATCACACGGCTCAATATGAATAACGGCATTTATATTCTGCAGTTTTTCTTTTAAGCTGTTTTCCAAAAGGTCGCATACGTCATGCGCTTCTTCAACGTTAAGCGTACGGTGCATTACCAAATGCAAATCAATAAAGCGGCGGTTGCCCGATTTACGCGTGCGTAAGGCGTGGAAGCCGACAATCAGGTGTTTATTTTCTTCAAGCACTGATTTGATAATATCAATCTCATCTTTCGGCAGGGCGGCATCCATTATGCCGGGGAAGGATTCTTTAAAGGTCGTAATTGCGGTCTTTAGGATTAACAGCGCTACCAATAACGCAACGATTGAATCCATGATTGTTAATTTCGTGATAAGTACAAGTAAAAGCCCGACAAGTACAGCGATTGAACTGTAAACATCGACCATCATTTCGCGAGCGGTAGCTTCAAGTGCCAACGATTCGTGTTTGCGCGCCACTTTAAGCGCATATCCGGCAAACACAAAGTTGATAATAACGGCGGCGGCGGTTACATAGATGCCAACCGCAACCATTTCGATTTCTCCGCCGGAAATCATGCGGTCAATCGCCTGATAGGCAATTAAGCCTGCGGCGGCAAAAATAAAAAGCGAAATAATAGTACCGGCGATATTTTCGGCTTTGCCGTGTCCGAAGGCATGCTTTTTGTCGGGCGGTTTAGCCGAAACCCTGATGGCAATATAGCCGATAATGGCTCCGGAAAGGTCAATCAGACTATGAAAAGCGTCGGCGCGGATTCCGATACTGCCTGTTATAAAACCGGCTATCAGCTTCATTATAATTAATGCACTGATAACAACAATGGCCAAACGAGAAACGTTTTTCGTCGTCGATAACATCGCCGGAAATCCTTTTTGGAATTATACGGGATATAAAAACCCGTTTATGTATTTTGCTGTTTGGTTTTAAATAAGGGCATCCAGCTTATAAAGCGGCGCCATTCTTTTTTCTCCCAAACCACCAAAAGCGAAGTGGCAACGAATAAAGAGTTGTAAGTCCCGGCGAGAATACCGACCAATAGCGCCCAAGCAAAGCTGTCGATATTGGAACCGATAAAAAGCATTAAGGCCAGTACGGTCATTGTGGTTGTTAAGCTGGTGTTCATACAGCGTGCAAAGGTTTGATTAACGCTGTTGTTAACCGTTGTTTCAAAATCGGCGCCTGGGTTGGCTTTAACGTTTTCACGAACCCGATCAAATATAACAACAACGTTATTGACGCTGTAACCGATAACCGCAAGTATGCCGGTGATAAACATCAGGTTGACTTCGATATGCATTATTATTCCGAGAATAGAGAATATTCCCAGTACAATCAGGACATCGTGCAATAACGCAATTACGGCACAAACGCCGTAACGGAACGGTTTAGGCATGGCACGGAAAGCCCACGTAATATAAGCCATCACGCCGAGGGCTGCCAGTATTAAACCGACAAGGGCAACTTTAGCGGTGCCGATGGCGGTTTCGGGCGGAATATCTTCAAAACCTTTTTCGGTAAACGCGCCGAATTCGGCGGTTAGGGCGGTTTTAATTGTTTCTTTTTCGGCGGCGTTTAATTTTGCCGTACGAATAATAAAATCTCCGCTTGAGGCGCTTTGCACAACGGCCGTGCCGTAACCGATATCGGCAAGTTTGGCTTCCAAATTCTCAATCGCAACCTGTTTTTCAAAATTGACTGTAAGGCGTGAACCGCCGGAAAAATCCATACCGATATTTAATCCCGCCGTTAGCAAGAAAATAATGCTAATTAGCAGGGCGGAGACGGAAATCGCAAAAAACAGGAATCGTTTTTTAATAATATTAATCATTGTAAGCCTTCAGTTTCCTTTCGGTATAAGGAGTGAAAAATTGGGTCTTTTTCGATAATGCGGTTCCGATAAACATCTTTAACAACGAGTGCGAAACCGTTATTGCCGTAAACATACTGACACAAACGCCGATAAAGAGCGTCAAGGAAAACCCTCTGACCTGAGCGCCTCCAACGGTGCTGCTGCCGACCCAGAACAGGATAATACAAACAAGCAGGGTGGTAATATTGGAATCTTTAATTGCCGACCAAGCGCGTTTAAAACCCGACTCGGTAGCGGCGCCAAACGACCGCCCCATTTGTAATTCCTCTTTCATACGTTCAAAGATCAAAATATTGGCATCCACCGCCATACCGATCGACAGAACAAAACCGCCGATACCCGCCAGTGTCAGCGTTACCGGTATTAACTTAAAGATTGCCAGCACTATAACAACGTAAAACATTAGTGCCAACGAGGCGACAATGCCGGGAACACGGTAGTATAAACACATAAAGAGCATAATAAGGATTAAACTTAATACACCTGCCGTTAGGCTTAATTTAACGAAGTCGGAGCCTAATGTCGGGGTTACCGTTTCTTCGTAGATTACTTCCAATGATACGGGCAATCTGCCGGCATTGAGCTGTTTGGAAAGCGTCATCGCCACATCAACCCCTAATCCTTCGATTTGCCCTCTTTCGGTGATTACCGATTGAATTGTCGGCGCTATCATCGTCCCGCTTTCGGTTAAAAGCGGTTTATCGTTTTCAAAGATAGCCAATTGTTTGCCGATTAAACGGGTTGTGATTTGTTTGGATAATTCACTGCCGGTTTCATCCCATTCGAATACTAAGAAAATCTTACCGAATTGGTCTTTCTGAACGGAGGTATTACTTTTAAAATAACTACTGGTAAGGGCGAGTGTTTCGCCGTTTATTGTCCCAGTCGCCGGAACCCACTGATCTTCTCCGTCTACTTTTTGCAGTTCTCTAAACTCAAGGAGGGCGGTATTCCCCAAACTCGCTTTTTGAGCGTCGGTTAAGCTCACTCCGGGGATTTCCACCACTATTTGATTATCTCCCTGGATTTCAACCGACGATTCGGTGACCCCCAGAGGGTTAATGCGGTTTGAAATTACATTGGTAACACCCTTCATAATCTCGGATTCGGTTCCCGCTTCCACTGAGGAGAGATCCGCTTTGAAAACGAGATAAGTGCCCCCTTGTAAGTCGCGCCCCAGCGAAACACCGCGTTTGCCTAAAACTCCGTTATCAAGAGGAAAGACCACAAAGGCTGCCAGTAGGAAAATCACCAGTAAAACAGATAAACCGAAATAGAGAGATTTGTTTTTTGTCATTTATTTAACCCGCATTAATAACATTGTGTGAAAATTAAATTTTTATAAATTCCCTAGATTATACACTATTTTAACAAAAAAAGAATTCTTTTAAGATTTAGCTCTTAAAAACCCTCGTATGTAATCCAATGCCCCGATTCTGTCCGCTATTTCTCCCGATGCCTGCGCTTCCCTGACGGTTTCAAGGAGTTCGCCTATCTGCGGCCCCGGCGTAAGACCGAATTCGCGCATAATTTCATTGCCGTTAATTATGGGCGGCAAACTGATTTTACTTTCTTGTTCTTGATGTTTTTGAAGAATATATTTTACGGCAGCGGTATGCTGTTTCCAATTTTCGATATCGAGTGTGGGGCCGCGCGCCGCCAAATGATCTGCCAGGGTAAAATAAAGGGTATCGATAGCTACGTCCCCAACATCGCGGAAATAACGGTAGATGGCATGGTCGGTAACAATCCCCATTTGCGTCATTTGAGTCGGGCGCAAGTGATGCTTGGTAATCTTTTCGACTATTTTGGTTTCCTTATTGCTAAAACGTAAGCGTTCCATTATTTCAAAAACCATCGGGGCGCCTTCTTTGGGGTGTCCAAAGAAACGAATCCTGCCGTTTTCGTCAATAAACTTCATTTTCGGTTTGGCAATATCATGCAGCAGGGCGGTTAGCTTGAGCAAAATCAGCCGCGTGCTTGAGCCGCCGACCTTTGCGTTAAAATAGCTTTCCGTTTCCGCCGATTGCGGTACGAAATGAATTGCTTCACTGTTATATTCCCATTTTTCTTTTCCGAGAATATGCCCGATGGCGTCAATTGTTTTAACGGAATGGATAAAGACATCCCAATAATGTTCGCTCGGTTGCTCTAAGCCTTTGGAGGGGATAAGCTCCGGTATAACGGCGCTGACAAGCCCCAGTTCTTCCGTGTAAAGGAACAAATCCCCCGTTTGGGGCAGTGCCAGCAGTTTAAGCAGTTCTTCCCTTATTCTTTCTCCGGAAACGCTGCTTATGAGTTGGCATTCTTTTTTTATCCTTGTTTCCGTTTCGGGCTCAATCTTAAAGTTTAATTCGGTTGCCAATCTTACAGCCCTTAAAAGCCTGAGCGGGTCTTCTTGAAAAGATTTAGCGCTAACCGCTCGTAAAACCTTTTTAGCGATATCGCCAAGCCCGTTGAAAGGGTCGATAATATCCGAACCGCTTATCTTGCTGCCGGCAAGCTCCAGCGGAACGGCCATTGCATTGACGGTAAAATCACGCCTTAATAAATCGTCCGTTAAGGTATTTTTAATTGCTGATATATCAACGTGGTATAGTTTGCCTGTTTTTGTATCCGCCGGCATAATGCGGGTGGTTCTGTTTTCTTTATCGAAAGGAACATATTTCCCGTTTAGCAGTTCGGCTAGCTTGGGGGCAGATTCCTGTGGGTCGGCATCGGTTATAATATCAATATCATCAATCGGCCTCCTCAAAATGCCGTCACGTATCACCCCGCCGACAAGATAGCCCCGGATATTATTCTCTTTGAGGCAGTTTGTGATTATGCCGAGCGTGTGAGAAAGCGCTTGATTTACGGTGAAGCTGTATTGTTTATTACCTGATGCGGTCATAAGCAAACTATACATTATAAATATAAATGTACGCAAGAAAAGATAAAGCGCCGAAGTATGTTGCAGGGGGTTATTTTACATTTTGGATTTAATGCGCCAAAACCGCGTGTTTTCTCTAAAGCATTCCCAGCGGGTCAACGTCGATAATCCAGCCTTGGGGAATGTCTACTTTTGAAAGTAGAGCATGCAGTTTGCGTCCCCTTAATATTATTTGCCAACGATATCTGCCGCGCAGCCTTTGAATAAAGGCGGGGGCCGGTCCTAAAATATCAATCCCGAACATTCCGGAAGCCTCTGTTTCCAAAAGGAGCTGTTTTTTCATTTGCCCGGCTTCTCTGGCACAAATCGTGTCGTTAACATGGGTATAGGTCATCTTGATTAAATCGGAAAAAGGCGGGTTTTTGAGTTCTCTTCTGTATTCTATTTCTTGGTCATAAAAGGCTTTATAGTCGTGGTTTACGGTGGCCTGTATGGCATAGTGTTCGGGGGTATAGGTTTGAATAACAACCTTTCCCTCTGCTTCACCGCGTCCGGCGCGCCCCGCCACTTGCGAGATTAATTGAAAGGTTCTTTCCCCGGCCCTGAAATCAGGTAAATTCAATCCTGTATCGGCAATTATAACGCCGACCAGTGTCACGTTCGGTAAATCCAATCCTTTAGCGACCATTTGCGTACCGATTAAAATATCGGCCTTACGGTTTTTAAAACTCTCCAAGATATCTTTATGAGCGTCTTTCTTTTTGGTGCTGTCGCTATCCCAGCGCAGGGTTTTGGCATTGGGGAAAACAATTTTTGTTTCCTGTTCCAATTTCTGTGTTCCCAGCCCCAAGTATTTGATTCGCGTACTGCCGCACACCGGGCAGGTCTTGGGTGGTTGTTTTCTGTAATTGCATTGGTGGCAAAGCAGGGAATCGCCGTATGAGTGATAATTTAAGCTGACATTACAGTGGGGGCATTGAAGGATTTTACCGCAATCGCGGCATTGCACAAAGGTATTTGTACCGCGGCGGTTAAAAAAGAGAATAACCTGCTCCCGTTTTTCGAGTGCGTTATTTATTTCGGATACCAAAAGGCGGCTGAATATGCCGCTGTTACCGGCTTTTAACTCTTCTCTTAAATCAACAACCTCAACCTTTGGCAGTGGAGAACCCTCGTTGGGGGTGACCCTTTCCGGCATCTCTAAAAGCTTGTACTTTCCGTTTAAGGCCTTAAAATATGAGGTTACATCGGGGGTGGCACTGCCCAAAACTACGGTTGCTTGAAACTGTTTGGCAATTTCTAAGGCAACATCTCTGGTATGATAGCGCGGCGAGTTATCTTGTTTGTAGGTCCACTCATGCTCCTCATCTATAATAATCAGGCCTATTTGTGGTTGCGGGGCAAATATTGCGCTGCGCGCCCCGATTACAACATCAAACTCACCGTTTTGGATTTGGTGCCATTGGTCAAATTGTTCGCCCAGTGAAAGTTTACTGTGCATAACAGCGACACGGTAGGGGAAACGTGAAGCAAACCTTTCAATTGCTTGCGGGGTTAGCGCAATTTCGGGAACCAGTACTATCGCCCGTTTCCCCAGCTTAATCGCCTCGGCAATCGCATGCATGTAAACCTCTGTTTTACCGCTGCCGGTTACTCCGTGCAGTAAAAACGTATTGCTTTCAGGTTTAACAAGGCTCTCGCGGATTGCCTCAAAAGCAATTTGTTGCCGCGTTGTCAGTTTTAACGGTGCGGATTGTTGGATATCGTTATATGAAAACGGCTGCCGTTTAACATCCGATTCCTGAATCCGAATAAGACCTTTTTGCGCCAAGGTTTTGATTGCTTCGGTTTGGCAATTGGTTTGCTTGCGTATTTCCGCCAGTGTTGCGCTGCCGGTTTCCGTTAAAAATTCAAGGATTTGGGCTTGCCTGACGGCTCTGCCGGCGTACAAACGCCGTATCTCTTCCTGGGCGGTTACTTTATCAACCGCCGGTTCGGCAATCAGCTCTTTTTTGGGTTTTATTCTTACCGGTGCCGTTTCGTATTTCTTGTTAATTAAATTACGTGCCGCCAACTGCCCGATAACCGTGCGCGCGAGCCTAATCCCAAGCAATTTTTCAAGTTCCTTAACCGGTGTTTGGTCTTGTTTCTTTAAAAAATTAACAGCTTCCGTTTGCGGTTTGGTAAGGTTTGAGACGGTATCAATATCAATATCGTCGGCAAATTGGAGATAGGTAATTGTTCTTCGTTCAAAGCCGGGGGGCAGCATTGTAGCCAGCGCGTCAAAAAGGGGGCAAAGATAGTACTCGCTAATCCGGCGGGCAAGTTCCAATTGTTGGGGCGAAAGTATTAGAGGCGGTTCTGCCGCTCTGTTGATATCACGGGTTTCGTTAACGGCGGGAATTTTACCGACTGAAATAACTATGCCTTGCAGTGTTTTACTGCCGAAAGGAACCCAAACGGCTTGCCCCGGAGAAATCTCCATCCCGTCGGGAATAGAATAGCTGAACGTTTGATTGTAGTAGATCGGTGAATTAACACAGACTTCGGCGTAAGACAAAACGCGCTCCCATTAAATGATACGGAGGTCAATTATGTTAATAAAAACGGCAGGTCTCGTATTTTTTGGAAACCTGCCGCTTTATTACTTTATTGTACGCGTCTTTCTTTGATACGGGCGGCTTTACCGCTTAAGTTGCGCAGATAGTACAACTTGGCTCTTCGCACTCTTCCGTGCCGTGTAACCTCAACCTTGGCAACCAGAGGAGATAAGAACTGGAAGGTTCTTTCCACCCCGACACCGTGCGTTACACGTCTGACGGTAAAGCTGCCGCCATCGGCTTTGCGGCATATTTTGATAACCAGGCCCGTAAATATCTGGATACGTTCCTTGTCGCCTTCCTTGATACGGTTATGTACTTTGACGGTATCACCGGGAGCCAACTCGGGAATATCCGGGTTGTGTTTAATTTCTTCAATTAGTGATTTAACATTCATTATTAATAGAACTCCTTAGCCCCTTAATTAAAACATTATCGGAGAAATTTTTCAAGTTTATTATGTACGAAGAAACGCGCCAATTATTTCCACTCTTTTTTGGGTGGTTTTTTCGCTTTTTCTTTTATTTTTAACGGTTCGGCGGGGTCGATTCCGGCTTTGTTCAGCAGTTCGGGACGCCGCTTGGCGGTTTTTAAGATTGATTGTTCGCGGCGCCACTTGGCAATCTCGCCGTGATTTCCTGAAAGTAATATTTCGGGGACTTCCAAACCCTTAAAAACAGCCGGTCTGGTATATTGCGGGTATTCCAATAACCCGTCGGAATGGGAATCGTCTTTAGCGGATTCCTCGGAACCGAGCACACCGGGGATAAGCCTGGTTACCGCGTCTACAATTACCAAGGCCGCCGGTTCTCCGCCGCTTAAAACATAATCCCCGATACTGATTTCGTCGGTTGCCAGGTTGGTGTGTACGCGCTCGTCAATCCCTTCGTAATGTCCGCAGATTATAATCAGCCGGTCGTATTCGGCCAGCTCCTTGGCAATTTCCTGCGAAAAAAGCCGCCCTCGGGGGGTGGTTACTATTATTGATAGCTTTTTATTTTTATCTTCCGCCCCGATAATATTTTCAACCGCTTCGAAAATCGGCTCCGGCTTCATTACCATACCGGCGCCTCCCCCGTAAGGGTAGTCGTCCGTAACATGGTGTTTGTCATAGGTGTAATCGCGGATATTCCAAACGTTAAAATCAATTATTTGGTTGCTAACGGCGCGTTTAAATATCCCTGTTGCCGCAAAATCTTCAAACATTTGAGGGAAAAGCGTCATTATGTCGATTCTCAATCGGTTTCTCCGTATCAATATTGTTAGGTGTAATCCGTCGTTTGCCGCGGGGGCGGACGAGCTTTATTTTACCATAAAAAGATTTATAAGAAAGAATTATTGATTAATTTTCAAAAAAAGGTTCTAAAGTATTGACAAATAGAGGTCTGAATGTAGTAGAATGGTAAAAAGTGGTAGAAAGTGGGGGAAAAAGGGAAGGTTTAAACCCTTTGTGGGGCTTGGGTGGGGGAAAATAAAAAAACGTAGTAAACAGAAGGTTAGTTAACATGTTTTTTGGCGAGTTCGGATACAGAATGGATGAGAAAGGCAGGATTCCCCTGCCGCCGCGTTTTAGGGCGCAATTGAAAGACGGGTTGGTTTTAATCCCCGGCGTAGACAGTTGCATCACGGCGTATACCATGCCCGAATGGGCAAAAATCTCCGAATCGCTTAACAGCAAAAACGGGATAACCCCCAGTAGGCTTAGACAGCTAAACAGGGCCTTGTTCTCCAATGCTTTTCATCTCAATGTTGACGGACAGGGTAGGATCAGCTTACCGGTGCAGTTAAGAGAGCACGCCGGAATTGAAGAAGAAGTAATTGTGGTCGGTGCCAACAATTATTTGGAATTATGGAATAAGGTTGCTTGGGAAAACGAAAAGGCCAGCAGCCGTGAAAAAATGTGGGATATTATCGAAAGCATGGAAGAGAACAGAGAGGCCGATAGGTGATGAGGTCGTATAAAGTACATGTTCCCGTTATGCTGCAAGAGGTTATCGACGGCTTAGCCGTACAACCCGGCGGGCGTTACATTGATTGTACCGCGGGAACCGGCGGACACTCCGCCGCAATAATGAAATACAGTTCCCCGGGCGGTCAGCTTTTGGGGATTGATGCCGATCCGATTGCGGTTGAGGCGGCACGCAAAAGGCTTGTCGGTTACGGTAATTCCGTTGTAATCGAAAACGATAACTTTGTTAATCTGGAAAAGGTTTGCAATAAATATGAATTCAAGCCGGTTCACGGCATATTATTGGATCTCGGCATTTCTTCGTTGCAACTCGACAGAAGCGGCCGGGGTTTCAGTTTCCAGTATGCCGCACCTTTGGATATGAGATTTAGCCCCGAGCAAGAGGTTACGGCGGCTGATATCGTTAATACTTATTCCGAAGAGGAACTGGCACGTATAATCAGAAACTACGGTGAAGAACCGAGAAGCAACCGAATTGCCGGGCGCATTGTCAGCGAGCGTCCGTTTACGACAACCGTAGAGCTGGCCAAAACAATCGAACGCGCGGTCGGGTTTAAAAGGGGCAAGATTCATCCGGCAACAAAAACGTTTCAGGCGTTAAGGATTGCGGTTAACGATGAACTCGCGCACCTTGAACAAACCTTAAAACAAGCCGTTAACCTGTTGGGTTACGGCGGCAGGCTGGTTGTAATTACCTATCATTCCCTTGAGGACCGTATCGTAAAGCAGTTTATGCAGCACGAAGCCAAAGATTGCATCTGTCCGCCGGAAGCGATGGTTTGCAATTGTTTACATTCGGCTGTTTTGAAGTTGATTAATAAAAAAGTAATTACTCCTTCTCTGGAAGAAATAAGCCAAAATCCGCGCAGCCGCAGTGCCAAGCTGAGAATTGCCGAGCGCACCGAGGCCCGTTTGGAGCAGGGCGGGATAGAGGAAAAGAAATCCAATCCTTGTAAAAACGATAACTTTTGGCAAAAACCTTCGATGATGAAGGATGTTTGTGACGTTCTTTAACTTTGTAAATCAGTACTGCCATGATCTCTGATAACGGGGGTCCGGTGTATGGGAAAAATAAAAATAAAATAACTAATAAGTAAATAAAAACAAGGAGAGGAGGAACCAGATGAGTAAACGATCTATAATAGCTTCGATTGATGTTGGCACTACTAAAATCTGCACCACCATTGCCGAAACAACCGGTAACGGTGATGTTTATGTTGTCGGTGTTGGGATTACCCCTTCAAGCGGTTTGCATAAAGGGTTAGTTGTCAATATAAACGAAGCCAAAGAGGCGATTCGAAGTTCGGTCAGAAAGGCGGAGCAGTCCTGCAATTATAAGATTGAGTCGGCATACGTCGGCGTTACAGGCAGGCATGTGGATTCGGTAAATAATACAGGGGTGGTGGCGATAACCCGCAATGACAGGCTGGTTAGGCCGGATGACTTGAAAAGGGTCCTTTCGAGCGCTCAGGGGATTAAAGTCCCCAATGACAGAAAACTTTTACATGTGATTCCCCGCGGCTACTCCGTCGACGGACAGGCGGGCGTCAAAAACCCCGTCGGTATGTACGGCTACAGATTAGATGTCGAAACACATATTATTACTGCTGCCGCAACATCAATTCAGAACTTGGTCAAATGTGTCAGAGGCATCGGCCTTGATATCGATGACCTGGTGCTTGAACCGTTAGCTTCCGGTGAAGCCGTTCTCTCGGAAGATGAAAAGCAGGTCGGTGTCGTCCTTGCCGATATCGGCGGCGGTACAACCGATATTTGTATCTTTAAAGACGGCAGTATTTGGCACAGTGCAATCTTACCGGTTGCCGGTTATCAGCTAACGCGCGATATTGCTATCGGTCTCGGGTTACCGTTCGAGGTTGCCGAAGAAATGAAGCGCCGCTACGGTAGTGTTATGCCGGTCTATGAAAGCAAGATTAATGCCAACAGCCCGATTTCAGAAGACGGACACGGCGTTTCCTATAACGACCTGTGCGATATTATCAGAGCCAGAGTTGAAGAAATTTTAAGACTTACCCTCCTTGAGATGCCCGGATCGGATTATGAGTCGCTCGTACCGGCAGGTTTGGTACTTACCGGCGGCAGCTCTAACCTCTCGGGGATTGAGGTTCTCGGACGCGATATCTTAAAACTCCCCGTTAGAGTAGGGTTACCCAACCGTGTATCCGGAATTACGGATTCACTTAACGATCCTGCATACGCAACAAGCGTCGGGTTGCTTTTGTGGGGCGCCAAAAACCAGAATACCAAAAAATGGAAGGGCAACTGGTTTAAGGACAGAATGAAACAAGTTACCAGCAAGCTGGTACAAATATTTAAATAAAATTAAGAATATAAGAAGGGTAGGAGGATAAAAATGGCTAAGACAAGTTTTGTACCAAATCCGGCAAAAATTAAAGTTATCGGCCTTGGCGGCGGTGGCTGTAATGCCGTTACCCGCATGGTCAGGGAAGAAATTCAGGGCGTTGAATTTATAGCAATGAACACCGACGCGCAGGCACTGGCTATAACGGAAGCCCCCATCAGAATTCAGCTCGGAGAAAAATTAACTCGCGGGCTTGGTGTTGGCGGAGACCATCTCAAGGGTCAGAAAGCAGCGGAAGAGAATAAGGACGAATTAAAAGACCTTATTACAGGGGCCGATATGGTCTTTATCACCGCAGGCATGGGCGGCGGTACCGGAACCGGTTCCGCATCCGTAGTGGCCGAAGTTGCCAAGGAGAGCGGAGCTCTTACGATTGCGGTGGTTACCAAACCGTTCACTTTTGAAGGCGCACATCGCACCGAGGTTGCTAAAGACGGTATCGCCAAATTGTTACCGAAGGTTGATACCCTTATTATCATCCCCAACGACAGATTACTTGACCTCTGCGATCAGAAAACCGGCGTTGACAGCGCCTTTAAGATGGCAGATGATGTTTTACGCCACGGCGTACAGGCGATTTCCGAAGTTATTACCGTCCCCGGCGTAATTAACCTTGACTTTGCCGATGTAAAAGCGGTTATGAAAGATGCGGGTCCGGCTTGGATGTCCATCGGACGCGGCACCGGCAAGAACCGTGCGGTTGATGCAGCCAAAGAAGCGCTGGCCAGCCCGTTACTGGATGTAACCATTGACGGCTCAAAGGGTGTTCTCTTTAATGTTGTCGGCGGTACCGATCTTTCACTCTATGAAGTCAATGAGGCGGCGGAAGTAATCAGACAGGCAGTTGATGCCGATGCCAATATTATCTTCGGTGTAGCCACCGATCCGAGTATGGGCAGCGATGTCAGGATTACTCTTATTACCACCGGCTTTGTTACCAAGACAGAGTTCTCCGATTCAACCGAGGAAGATGAAATCACCAAGCAATTGAAGAACATCAGGACCGAGGACGAATTGGATATCCCGACGTTTATCAGACAGCCGCTCTATAAAAAACAGCAGGTTGTTACTCCGGTTGACAGGATTGTCCATAACGAAAGAAAAACCAGGATGTGGTTTCAATAATTCGATTTAAAAGTCAATCGGATAAATAAGACTTAATAAAAAGCCGCAGGCTCTAACGCCTGCGGCTTTTGCGTTTTTAGATTGTCTTTGCGAGGAACGAGCCCTTGGGCGAGCGACGTGGCAATCTCGCTTTTATCATACTGCTTTTCCCCTTTTGTCATCCTGAATGAAATGAAGGATCTAAGAGGACGGGAAATGTAGACTATGAGGCTGCCTCGGAGTCAAATAAGAGGCATCGTCTGGATGTGATTTGGTAACCGAACACTGCACTATTCGCTAACCCCTAGATTCTTTGCCATGCTCAGAATGACAATAACAGAAACGTCTTTGCGAGGAATGAGCCTTTGGGCGAGTGACGTGGCAATCTCCAAGGAATTTAATCTATATGAGATTCTTCGCTTCGCTCTGAAAGACAGTGGAGTTTATTTATTAGAGATTGCTTCGCTGCGCTCGCAAAGACAAAGAAGAGTTGTTTCCTCCTCTTTATCAAAATAGTCTTGCAAAGACAAAATATTCCCTCTTCTTTTACTCATTAGAAACGGCCTTACAAAGGCAAATTACTGACTAAAAACAACACTTCAAAAAATCTTTAACAATGCTTGACATCCACTACATATTGTGGTACCCTTGCAACGCTAATACTACATAGCGAGGTGGCCCTATGAAATGCCCCTATTGTAAAAGCGCAGATTTAAAAGTGATTGATTCCCGTGACGTCAACGAAGGCATCAGGCGACGCAGGCAATGCCTTAGTTGTAATTCAAGGTTTACTACCTACGAAAGAATACAGCCCAGCAGCCTTTTTATTATCAAAAAGGATATGCGGCGGGAAGAATTTAACAAAGAAAAACTGCTTTCGGGGATTCAGAAAGCCTGCGGAAAGCGACCGCTGCCTATCGGAGCGATTCAAGAGCTTGCCGATAACATCGAAGCCGAGTTATACGGTTTGGGGAAAAGCGAGATAGACAGTTCTAAAGTTGGTGATATGGTAATGGAAGGGTTACGCAAAATGGATTACATTGCCTATATCAGATTCGCCAGCGTCTATCGTGATTTTAGTGATATTACCGATTTAAAACACGAAATAGATGCCTTGGTTAATGCCGGAATAATCAAAAAAAATAAGGCCGGCGGGCAATTGACCCTTTTGCCCGATGATACAACAGGAAAAAATATCCGGAAGGCGGAGAAATAGCTATTATGAGCAAAACCAACAATTCAAAAGAAAAAATAATCGACCGTACGCAAGTTGCCCGAATAATCTTTTCGGCGGCTGATTCGATGGGAATCTCCGACAGGAAGCGGATTGAACTGTTAGCGGGCCAAGTTATCGATAGGCTGGAGCGTCCGCAAACGTTGCCTGGCATGGAAGATTTGGTTCCCAAGAATTACCGCGCACCGCTTTCGGCAACCGAATCCGAAATCTTAAGCGTGGTTAAGGAATTTCTGGCAGACGAGCAACCGGAAGATGAAACTGCCGGTTCGACGGAAGAAATCATATTGCAAACAGGGGATGATGTTTGCGTAGAGATAATACCGGAGGGCTCACAGGCGCTCTCCGCCCATCAAAACAAGACTATTACAAAGGAGAAAGAAGCCATGGTTGTTACTTCACAAGCTTCTCAAGGAGTTAGTTTAACCGACAATGCCCTTCAGGTGTTGGAAAGAAGATATCTAAAAAAAGATAAGCAGGGGAATCTGATTGAAACCCCCGAAGAATTATTCCGCCGTGTGGCACATACCATTGCCGCGGCGGAGACTGAATACGGCACCAAAACCGCTGCCAAAAAGTGGGAAGAGACCTTTTATAATTTAATGACTAATCTCGAATTCCTGCCCAACTCGCCGACGCTAATGAATGCGGGCAGAGAGCTGGGGCAGCTTTCGGCCTGTTTCGTACTGCCGATTGAGGATTCGATGGAATCTATTTTTGAAACCGTTAAAAATACGGCCCTTATCCACAAAAGCGGCGGCGGTACCGGTTTTTCTTTCTCCAAATTGCGTCAAGAGATGGACAGGGTCGGCACAACCGGCGGCGTCGCCAGTGGGCCGGTTTCCTTTATGAGGGCTTTTGATGTTGCAACCGATGTAATTAAACAGGGCGGTACGCGCCGCGGTGCCAATATGGCTATTTTAAGCGTCGATCACCCCGATATTATCAAGTTTATTACCTCAAAAGAAGATATGGTTTCTTTAACCAATTTCAATATTTCGGTAGCGGTTACCGCCGATTTTATGAAAGCGGCCCAAAACGGGGCGGATTACAATCTAATTAACCCGCGTACCAAAGAAGTTGTCGGTAAGCTCAATGCCAAGACGGTGTTTGAAAAGATGGTGGAGCTTGCCTGGAAAACGGGCGATCCGGGGATTATCTTTATCGAACGCATCAATCGCGATAACCCCACCCCGCACCTCGGGCAAATAGAAAGCACCAATCCGTGCGGAGAACAGCCGTTATTGCCTTATGAATCCTGTAATTTGGGTTCAATTAATCTAACAAAAATGCTGGTTGAAAAGGACAGCATGTTTGAAATTGATTATAACAAGCTGGCGCAGACCGTAAAAGCGGCGGTGCGTTTCTTGGATAATGTGATTGATGTTAATAAGTACCCGATTCCCGAAATCGGTGAGATGACCCGTAAAACACGTAAAATCGGCTTGGGAGTGATGGGTTTTGCCGATATGCTTCTGAAACTGGGCGTTCCCTATAACTCGGAAAAGGCGTTAATGCTGGCGGGGGATATAATGGGCTTTGTCGATAAAGAAGCCCTCGCTTATTCATCTGTTTTAGCAGACGAACGCGGGGTATTTCCGGCATTTGAGGGCAGTGTTTACGATGTTGAGGGTGGTATTAAAGTTAGAAACGCTTCCAGAACAACAATTGCGCCAACCGGCACGCTAAGCATTATTGCCGGTTGCTCCAGCGGCATTGAACCGCTGTTTGCGCTAAGTTATATCCGCAACATTCTCGACGGTACCAAGATGGTTGAGGTTAACCCCTATTTTGAACAGGTTGCCAGAGAGGGCGGGTTCTACTCCGACGAGTTAATGAAAAAACTGGCCAGCGGCGAACATTTGGCCGATATCGAAGGCATTCCCGCAAAGATAAAAGAAGTTTTTGTAACGGCGCATGAAATCGATACCTCATGGCATATCTGGATGCAATCGGCGTTCCAGAAACACACCAACAACGCCGTTTCCAAAACGGTTAATTTTGCCAGAGAGGCGACCCAAGGTGACATTGCGCGCGTTTATATGATGGCCTATGAAGAAGGGTTAAAAGGGATTACCATTTATCGCGATGGCAGCCGTGACGGACAGGTCCTTTCAACCGGCTCGCAAAAGAAAGAAGAAAAAGCGGCGGCTGTGGTTGAGCATACCCCTCGCCGCAGAGCCAAGGTAACCACCGGCTTTACGGAAAAGGTCAATACCGGCTGCGGACACCTCTATGTTACCGTTAACTCCGACGAGCACGGTATTTGCGAAGTGTTTTCCAGTTTAGGCAAATCGGGCGGGTGTGCTTCGGCGCAGCTGGAAGCTATTTGCCGTTTAATCTCGCTTGCTTTAAGATCGGGGATTGAGGTTAGCTCACTGGTTAAACAGCTTGAAGGTATTCGCTGCCCGTCTATTGCTTGGGAGGGCGGCAAATCAACCCTTTCCTGTGCCGATGCCATCGCCGGTGTTTTGGATGGCCATTTTAAAGCAACCAATGGCAGCGAGGAAGCGGCTGAAAAGCCGGTTAAAGATTACGGGCTTGTAAAAAATATTGCCGGGCAATGCCCCGATTGCGGAAGTATCCTTGTTTTTGAGGAAGGCTGTTTTAAATGCCCCGGCTGCGGTTATACCAAATGTTAATTTCGTTTAGAATTATTTAGTGCCGGTTTTTACCCGCTCCTTTTGGGGAGCGGGTATTTTTATGTTTTCTATCGTTACTTTTTCGTTTGAGACGGGTCTAAGGTTGAATATTAATTTTCCAGGCGTTATATTCATAGGTGATAATATTTAATTACAGTTAGGAAAAATGAGCAGGGATAAATACAGTAAAGGGGAAGATTTAGTCCGCAAAGAGCAAGGCACAATCGTTAAAAATTGGGGCGGCAGGCTTCCTGTCGGTTTAATTTATCCCAATTCTTATTATATCGGGATGTCGAATCTGGGGATGCAATTCCTTTATCGGATGCTAAATGCCTATGGCGATGTTGTTTGTGAACGTATTTTCTATGAAGAAGGGATGCTTTACAGTTTGGAAAATTTACGTGAGATAAACGAATTCCCGGTTCTGGCCTTTACGGTTTCCTATGAATTGGATTATTTTAATGTAATCGACCTTATTAAACAAAGCGCAATCTCTTTATATGCCGAAGAACGCAATGCAAACGACCCGATTATAATTGCCGGCGGACCTTGTATTATTTCCAACCCCGTGCCGCTGGCTCCTTTTTTGGATTGTATGTGTATCGGGGAAGCCGAGGCTCTTATGCCCTCTATGTTACCGGTGCTTGCCGATGTCAATCTTACACGTGACCAAAAACTGGAAGCCCTTTCAAATTTGCCGGGATTGTATGTTCCGCAGTTTTATACCGGTAAAAAAATTATTCGCCAATATTTATCGGAATTGGAAGATATACCTGTAACCGCGGTATTAACAACCGAAACCGAGCTGGGGAATTTGTATCTGATAGAGGCTGAACGAGGCTGCAATTGGGGCTGTCGTTTTTGTATGGTGGGGAAGGCCTTTAGTCCGATACGTTTCCATTCCGCCGAAAGCATTATTAAACAGGCCAAGGAGGGGGTGGAATTCCGGGACCGCATCGGATTGGTGGGGGCGGTCGTTTCCGACCATCCGCAAATTGAAGAGATAATCGCTGCCATCCGCGGTTTGGGGGCGGGGATATCAATTAGTTCAATGCGTATCAAACCTCTCTATGAATCGGTATTAAAAGCGATTGTGGAAAGCGGGGCGCAAACCCTAACACTGGCGCCGGAAGCCGGTTCACAGCGTTTGCGCGATGTAATTAACAAACGTATCAGCGAAGATGACATAATCCAAGCAGTTGAGAAGGTTACGGAGTATCCGCTTAAAACGCTTAAGTTTTATTTTATGATCGGACTGCCTTCGGAAACCGACGAAGATGTGCAGGAAATAGTAACGCTGGTCTTAAAATGTAAGGATATCCTTGTTAAGAAATTAGCCGGTTGCCGTATCGATATCAATGTTGCTCAGTTTATTCCTAAAGCAGGGACACCCTTTCAGTGGATGCCGATGGCGGATGAGAAAATATTAAATAGACGTTTGACCTTTCTTAAAAAGAAATTGATTCCGCTGGGAGTGCAGGTTAAGAATGAAAGTACGGCTTGGAGTTTGGTACAAGCGGTGTTATCGCGAGGCGACAGTAAAATAGCGGAATTACTTGCCGCTGTTGAATCGGTTACGCTTTCGGAATGGAAACGTAAGGCTAAAGAGCTGGAAATAGACCTTGATTATTATACTGTTAGGGAGTGGGATACCGCAGAGAAGCTCCCGTGGGGATTTATCGACTGCGGGACCGATAAAGACAAACTGCAGACGGAATTTGAACGGGCGACACTGTTTTAGAAGTGGGACGATGCCTCTTTTTTTGCTTCGCTACGCTTGCAAAGACAAAGGTTTAGCCGTTCGTGGTGAGCCTGTCGAACCATAACGGCGCACGAACAGTAATCCTCATTTCTCCCCGTTCTTTGGACCCTTCGACAGGCTCAGGGCGAACGGTTTTTTATTATCCTGCCTTTCACTTTTGTCATCCTGAACGCAGTGAAGGATCTAAGAGGACGGGAAATCTAGGCTATGAGGTCACCTTCAGAAACAAGACAGAGGCATCGTCTGGATGTGATTTGCTAACCGAACGCTACACTATTCGTTAACCCCTAGATTCTTCGACAAGCTCAGAATGACAATAGTAGTAACGTCTTTGCGAGGAGTGAGCCGTTAGACGAGTGACGTGGCAATCTAATATGAATTTATATGAGATTGCTTCGCTGCGCTCGCAAAGACAAGGTAGTTATCCCAGCCGTTCGTGGTGAGCCTGTCGAACCATAACGGCGGACGAATAGTAATCCTCGTTTCCACCCGTTCGTTTGACCCTTCGACAAGCTCAGGATAACAAATCCTACTTACCCGTCGCTTTCCGCGGCGTATAACTTCTCCCGGCTTCCACAAGCAGCGCCAGGCTCATCAAAAAATCATCGTGCCCTTGAGACGGATCAACAAAAAAGTTCATCAATTGGTTGGGTCGATAAAAACTTCGTGCTTTCTCAATCTGTTCCCAAAATTCGGCGTATTCCGCAGACCCATCTCCTTGATACATCTTCAATCGTCCGGAATTAACGGCAGCCAGCAGATTAAAGCCCAATTGCGATTTGGAGCTTGAACTAAAGACAAAAGGGATAACCTTTGCTCCCAGCGCTTTTCTTAAAAAAGAGCTCACTGTCAGCCCGATACCGGTAGAATCAATTACAATCTTACGGCAGTTCCAGATATTGCCCAAAATATCGGCCAGCTGCGGATACAAATCGGTATGCTTCTTACCGTTCCAACGATAATGTTCGACGATTTTAAGCCTCGGCTCGTTTTGTACACTGTCTAAAGCGGAATAATCAAGTTCACCTACGGTTATCACCGTTGAATCCTGCTTCGGATTTAAGGTTTTTAGAAGATAATCTTCCGCCGCTTCACCGGCAATATCGACCCCCGCAACATAAACTTTGCCCCTCTCCGGCCGGTTTAACCTTTGATGGTTTCCCTGTAACTGTGCTCTTTGCTGTGCGTCCAGAAAACCGCCTCCTCCGCTAATCGGCAGTAGACGGTATTGAGTACGAAAAAGAGGATGATTTTCTCCGAGCCGCGCCCTTTCCGTTTCTATGTATTGCAGATAGTCAGGGTTATATTTTGCCACTTCCTGCCAATCGTAACGATAATGCCGTTTAATTCCGTCTTTCTTTTCCAGTTCCAGATTATGTTGCTTGATTTCTTCAAGGAGTGTCTGCTCGTCCCAAGCGGTGCCGTAATGCACGGTGGTTACGTTGGTTGTACTGCCCATCGGTTTAAAGTCTTTGTTATATTTATCTTTGCCGATATCTTGCGATTCATCGATTTCCAGCAGTATATGAGCGGTATTCCCGACGACATTGGCCGATTCCTCTGCCGAAAGGAAAACAGCGCGGCAAAAACCCAGCCTGATAATATGCCCCTGCTCGGTTGTATAAATACCGGTAAAACCGGCATCAATGAGCCTATCCTTGAGCCTTGACATTGAAATCAGCGCTTGCGGCTTAAAGGTCGGGGCGCACTTAATCAGATTTTTAGAGTTTGGCATAAAGATAGTCATCAACAGCAGTTCTATTTGTGCCGAAAGCTCATTCTTACCCCCTTGGCGTGCTATTTCCACCGAAAAGGTATGTCCTTTGCGATTCAAAACACTCCCTAATACGGCGACGGCAATTTCTTTTTGATAGGGGCGTAATCTATTTATCAAATATCTTCCCGATGGTGATACCGAGCGGCAAGGCAATATCCCTTAAAACATTTGCAATCGCCTCTTTAAGCCCGCTTTTATCGTTTTTATCGATACTGTATCTGGTTCTGACCAAACCGCCGAGAGTGGTTAGAGCTTTCATAATTAAATCCATATTTTCCGGGTCGTGCCTTAATACAGACTTAATTTTGGTTCGCAATAAGGCTATTTCATCGTCAATACCGTAAACGACGGTTGCCATTTCAAAATCATTTTGTTCATCTTCGTCAAGCACTCGCGAGTAAAAACCGTGCTTGCGAGCATATTGGTTGCCTATCGGTGCGCCTTTTCTTGTTCTTTCAGTCAATTCTTTACTCCTTTACACCAAATTGTTCTCCGCTTATTTACGGCGATAATAATAGCACATATGTTCTTAGCATTATATGAAATATTGTCGTTATTTTGTGACTTTTGTCTGGTACAAGGTATTATTAATGTTGTATAATAACGTCATACACAGGGATGTATAAATTAATTTATGGAGGTTGTACATGAAAATTATTACCCTTTGTGGCGAAAAGAGCTGCTGCCCGGTGGTAAAAATCGACGAAGAAAAGGTCGAAATCGGTGAAGAAGGAAACCTCTGCGTTCTGAAAAGAAGCGAATGGGAGACCCTGAAAAAGAAAATTTTGGAGAATGAAGCCTAGTTTAAAGCGCTTTTACGTGGAAGAGGGCGGGGATAAAAACCCTGCCCTCTTTTTATTTACCCGAAAATTGAACCATAACGGCTGACGGATTGTAATCCTCGTTTTCTCCCCGTTCGTTGAACCCTTCGACAAGCTCAGAATGACAATAATAGAAACGTCTTTGCGAGGAATGAGCCTTTAGGCGAGTGACGCGGCAATCTCATTTTGTCATCCTGAACGCAGTGAAGGATCTAAGAGGACAGGAAGTATAGGCTATGAGGTCGCCTCAGAAACAAAAAAGAGGCATCGTCCAGACGTGATTTGCTAATCGAACGGTATACTATTCGCTAACCCCCAGATTCTTCGACAAGCTCAGAATGACAAGTTATAATCGTCTTTGCGAGGAGCGAGCCTTTAGGTGAGCGACGTGGCAATCTCCTACGAATTTATTAGAGATTGCTTCGCTACGCTCGCAAAGACAAAGGTAATGTCATCCTGCTTTTCCCATTTGTCATCCTGAACATAGTGAAGGATCTAAGAGGACGGGAAGTGCAGGCTATTAGGTTGCCTCGGCATCAAAGAAGAGGCATCGTCCTACGATTAAATCCGCAACCGAACACTGCACTATCCGCTAACCCCTAGATTCTTCGGCAGGCTCAGAATGACAATAATAGAAATGTCTTTGCGAGGAATGAGCCTTTAGGCGAGTGACGCGGCAATCTCCAAGGAATTAATCTATATGAGATTGCTTCGCTGTGCTCGCAAAGACAAGGGGAATTGCTTCGCTACGCTCGCAAAGACATGATAGCAAAGACAAAGGAGAGATGCATCGCTTTCCTATCGAGAATGGTCTTACATGAGTAAAATTAATTTCCCTCCACATCGAACAAGCTTAATTAAATACGGTGTAGCTTAATTTAAAGCTCTGGTTTATAATATCTAATAAACAAACCTTTTTGTTAAGTTTTAGAACCGGCATACGCCCTGATTGTTGCTTAAAAGGAGTTCAATTAATATATGCGCTTATCACAGTTATTCGGAAAGACTCAAAGGGAGATTCCGGCAGAAGCCGATACAGTCAGCCATCAACTGATGCTGCGTACCGGCATGATTCGCCAGCTTACCGCCGGTGTTTATTCGTATTTACCGTTGGCGCTTCGTGCGTTGTATAAAATAGAAAATATTATCAGAGATGAAATGGACAAAGCCGGCGGGCAGGAAATATGTATGCCGGTCTTACAACCGATTGAACTCTGGGAAAAATCGGGTAGGGTTAGCGGATTTGGGAAAAATCTGTTCCGCTTATATGACCGCAAAGAACGCGAATTGGCGCTGGGGCCCACTCATGAAGAAGTTGTGACCGATTTGGTTGGGCGCACCGTTCAGAGTTACCGTGAACTGCCTTTGCTTTTATACCAAATCCAAACCAAATTCCGTGACGAACTGCGTCCCAGAGGCGGGCTGGTACGCGTACGTGAATTTGTGATGAAAGACCTTTACAGTTTTGATACCGATGCCGAAGGGTTAGATATCAGTTACCGTAAAATGGTTACCGCTTACGAAAATATCTTTGCCAGATGCGGGCTGCCGGTTATTATGATTGAAGCCGATAGCGGAGCAATCGGAGGCAAAGATTCCAATGAATTTATGGCCGTTTCCGAAATGGGCGAAGATGAAATTATCTACTGCAAAAATTGCGGGAATGCCGCTAATGCCGAAAAGGCAAAAAGTATCAAACCCGAAGCCAACAACGGCGAACCGCTGGCGACGGAGGAAGTTGCCACCCCCGGTTGTAAAACTATCGCAGAAGTGTGTAACTACTTGGGAATCGAACCGATAAATACGTTAAAAGCCGTTTTCTATGTTGCCGACGAAGAATTTATTTTTGTTTGTTTGCGCGGCGATATAGATGTAAACGAAGTAAAATTAAAGAACCTTTTACGCTGTGCCGAACTAAGGCTGGCAACCGAAGAAGAAGTTACCGCCAAAGGGATAGTTGCCGGATTTGCATCGCCAATCGGGCTCAAGAACGTGAAAGTTGTGGTTGATGAATCGGTTGGCGTCGGAACAAACTTTGTTGCCGGCGGCAATAAAACCGATTTTCATATTAAAAACGTCAACTTCCCCAGGGATTTTGAAGCTGATTTAATTGCCGATATTGCGCTGGCAGCCGTCGGTGACGGTTGTGCAAAATGCGGTTTCGAATTATCTGTTGATCGCGGTATAGAGTTAGGGCATGTATTTAAACTGGGGACTTTCTTAAGCGAAAAGCTGGGAGCCTATTATATTGACGCAAACGGCGAATCAAAACCGATAGTGATGGGCTGTTACGGTATCGGTGTCGGCAGGTTAATGGCAGCCGCCATTGAGGTTAACCATGACGATAAAGGCATTATTTGGCCTAAAAATATTGCCCCCTATCAGGTTCATATTTGCCCGCTATTTATGGAAAACTTACAAGTTGCCGAAAAAGCGGAGGAACTCTACAAAGAATTGGAACTCTGTGGCATAGAGGTACTTTACGATGACCGCAACGAATCTACCGGAATTAAATTTAACGATGCCGACCTTTTAGGAATTCCGCTGCGAATTACCGTTAGCCCGCGTTCACTGGAAAAAGGGTGCATCGAAATAAAGCGGCGTTCGGAAAAAACGGCGGAGCTTATTCCCGTTAACGAAGCGATTGAAAAGGTTAAGGCAATACTGGCGGGCTAGCTCAGCCCGGCTTTTTCCGATTTTTTGTTATTTATTGCTATAATAAAGACCTAAACATTACAAAAAAGGATGGGGAAATATTTATGTTTGCAATGTTTGCTAAATTAAAGAGATTTTTCTTCTCGGCATTAGTGGGAGCAATCGGAATCGGTGTGGCCGGAGTCCTTTTTGCATACCTCAACGGAATGGATGACGGGAGCACTTTGCTATGGATTTTGGGGTGGCTTCTGATTGGTTTTATTGTTAACGTTACCATCGGATTTGTGGTAAGCGGTAATAAACTGTCTAAGTTTGTAATGTGGGGTATTATCGCCGGTGTTGTGGCCGGATTCTTATCGGCTGACCCGAGTTATGACCTTTGGATGAAAATGGGAATCATTGGGCTTACTCTCGGTATCGGAATCGGCATTGCCGGTGTTTCTTATACACCGCCGGCAGATAAAAAACCTGCACCGAAACAAAAAGAAGAGCCAAAAGATCCCAGAAATATCCCCTGTGATGAATGCGGTTCACTTGTAGCGGAAGACGACAACTTCTGCCACGAATGCGGCACCGAATTTGAAGAATAGCTTCTAAAAAAATAGAACAAAATGAAAACGCCCTGCCGATAACCGACAGGGCGTAATTTTTACCGAAACAAACCGATTACGCTCTTAATGTTACCCCAAGTGCGCCTTGCAGTTTTTTCAGGATTTGCTCAAGGACTTTATCCACCGCGACATCGGTAAGCGTCTGCTCCGCGGATTGGAAAAGCAGTCTGTAAGCAACTGATTTTTTACCGGCCTCAACCTGCTTACCGGTATAAACATCAAAAAGGATTACTTCGTTTACCAAAGAAAACTTTTTAATGATATCGACAATCTGTTTATGGGTTACATTGTTATCCAAAACAAGGGCAATATCCCTAATCACGGACGGGAAACGAGCAATCGGTTTATAACCGCCGGAACGTAAAGCAAACGAGAGAAGCGTTGAAATATTCAGCTCAAACATAAAGATCTTCCCGGTAATATCAAAGGCCGCAGCCACCTTGGGGTGGACCTCTCCGAGAACACCGATTTTACTGCCGCTAACAACAATTTCCGCCTGATGTCCGGGGCGTAAGCTGTCGTCGTCACTTGCTTTAAAATCCGCTCTGACATACAAAGAGGAAAGCAGGCTTTCCGCAACACCCTTTACCGTAAAGAAATCAAACGGCGGGGTATTAGTCGGCCAAACCTTTTCCTGCTCGGGATTATACATCAGCCCACAAAGGATTTCGGGTTCATTCGGCAGGTTATTATCACGCTTAATATAAATGCGATTCAGTTCAAAAATGCGTACCGGGCCTTCTTCGTGCCTTAAATTGGATTCCAATATCGCTAAAAGCCCGCTTCGTAAATTGGTGCGCAGATATTCTTGCTCGGCGCTCATTGCGTTGTACAATTTAACCGGTTCTTTTTGCAAAGCGTTTGAAGCATAAGCCTTCGCCAGCATTTCTACATTGGTTAAAGAATAGTTAATCACCTCATCAAAACCAAAACCGACTAAGGTTTGCCGTACACGGTTTTTGAGGTCCATCAAATAGTTCGGCTCCTGATGAGCAATCGAACCGCTCAGAAGTGTAGTGGGAATATTTTCATAACCGATAATGCGTGCCAGCTCTTCGATAACATCAACTTCAATATTGATATCGCTGCGCCAGCAAGGGGCTTTAACCGAATATTCACTGTCGGATTCGATATTAACCTCAAATCCCAGCCCTTTAAGCGTGGCAAGCACTTGTTCGTTACTGAATTCAACACCGAGAATGCGTTTTATTTCACTGCGGCGCAAAATCAAGGGCTTTTGTTCGTATTTTTGCGGATAGACATCTACAATTCCCTTTGCCGCACAGCCGCCCGCGATTTGCAATATCAGCTGAGTTGCGCGTCGCAGGGCGTAAACGGTTAAGTCGGGGCGAATCCCCCTCTCAAACCGCATACTGGCTTCGCTCACAAGCTTTAGGCTATGACTGGTGTAATGAATACTTGCGGAATTGAAGTTAGCAGATTCGATTAGTATTGAAGCGGCATTTTCCGTTATATCGCTGTTTGCCCCGCCCATCACACCGGCAATCGCAACCGATTTTTCGCCGTCGGTAATCATTAATGTATTTTCGGTTAATTTACGCTCAACGTCGTCGAGTGTTCGGATAACTTCGCCACATTGGGCACGGCGAATAACTATTTTATTGGTTTTTATTTTATCGTAATCGAAACTGTGTAAGGGTTGCCCGTACTCCAACATTACGTAGTTTGTAATATCAACGATATTACTGATTGGGCGAATACCGCAAGCCGTTAAACGCTGCTTAAGCCATTCGGGCGATTCCTCTATTTTGACCCCGGTTATTAAACTTGCCGAATAGCGCGAGCATAAATCTTGGTCTGCGATTGATATTGAAACTTGCCCTTCTATCGCTTCACCGACTTCATCATAAGTTAAATCCGGTAGTTTCACTTTTTTATCGGTAATTGCCGCCACTTCCCAAGCAACACCGATTACGGACAGTAAATCGGGGCGGTTGGGGGTAACATCTATATCAAGAATAATATCGGAAAGAAACTCGGCTAAACCTTTCCCTAAAGGTGCTTCCGGCGCCAATACCAAAATCCCCTCATGTTCATCGGATAAGCCCAGTTCTCTTTCGGAACAAACCATACCGCAGGATTCAACACCGCGAATCTTTGCCGGTTTTAGAATCGATTTTTCTCCGGTATATCCGTCAATCAAATTAGCGCCAATCGATGCATAGGCAATTTTATCGCCGACGGTGAGGTTGGGGGCACCGCAAACTACTGTTTGCAGCCCGCTTCCGGTATCGACGGTGGCAAGTCTTAACCTATCGGCGTTGGGGTGGGGGTCAATAGCAGCAATTTGTCCGATAATAACGCCTTCCCAGCTTTCCCCGATATATCTGATTTCGGATTCGGTCCCCGACATTGTCAGCGCATGTGCCAACTCTTTGGGGGATAAATCTATATCTACATAATCTTTAAGCCACTTAATAGGTATCTTCATAATTAAAACTGCCTCAAAAATCTAAGGTCGTTGCCGTAAAAGAGCCGTATGTCGTCTATTCCGTAACGTAACATCGGAATCCTTTCAATACCCATACCAAAAGCAAATCCGCTGTAAACGGTCGGGTCGATTCCAACCCCTTCCAAAACCCTCGGATGAACCATTCCGGCACCGAGTATCTCCAGCCAGCCGCTGTTACTACATACGCGGCAGCCGACACCTTTACAAACAATACATTCGATTGACATCTCCACACCGGGTTCAACAAACGGGAAGAAATCGCAGCGGAAACGTGCTTTGCGATCCGAACCGAAATAACGGCGGACAAATTCGTAAAGTGTGCCCTTTAAGTCTGCTAAAGTAATCCCTTTATCGACTGCCAATCCTTCAATTTGGGTAAACATTGGGATATGGGTGGCATCAATCGCCTCATATCTGTAAACCTTACCGGGAACAACAATCCGCAGCGGCGGCTCGATTTGCTCCATTACACGGACCTGCATCGGCGAGGTATGAGTCCTAAGAAGCATCGGCCGTTCGCCCTGTTCGTTCTCATAATCCACCCAAAGTGTCTGCATATTATCGCGCGCCGGATGTTCTTTGGGGATATTAAGCATATCGAAGTTATAACGGTCCCATTCTACTTCGGGGCCCTCGACAACCTGAAAACCCATCGAAATAAATATGCGGCACATTTCATCGATAACTTGTGAAATGGGGTGTAGCTGCCCAATCGGCGGCTTGCGCCCCGGCAGTGAGATATCAATGGCTTCTTCGCCTTTGGCGGAAACCATTTTTTCACCAAGCACGGTTTCTTTTTCTTTTAAGATGGCTTCCAGTTCCTGCTTAAGCTGATTGGCGCGACCGCCAACGGTCTTCTTTTCTTCAATAGATAAGGCTGCCAGCCCACGCAAGACCTCATTAAGCCTGCTTTTTTTGCCCATATATTGAACCCGCCATAAATCCAGTTTTTTGTTGTCGTCTATGGCGTCAAGTTCGCAAACGGCTTGCTGTTTCAGTTCTTCCAGTTGTTCTAAAATACTCATTTTCTTTAATTCTTGCTTTGTTTTTATTTGAGGATTATATGCCATTGTGACTGGGAGGGTCAAATTCTGAGAGGTTTTGTTTAGAGTTATGTTGCTTTTTGTTGTCTTGGGCGCTCTTTTTATCATTCTGAGTACCATCTCATTTGTCTTTGCGAGCGCAGCGAAGCAATCTCTAATAAATCAAGAGGTATTCATTTGTTGGAGATTGCCACGTCACTCGCCTAAAGGCTCGTTCCTCGCAAAGACGTTACTATTATTGTCATTCTGAGCTTGTCGAATAATCTGGGGGTTAGCGGATAGTGTAGTGTTCGGTAACGTATTTTAGGACAGGACTATGTCTCTTTTTTGATTCTGAGGGTACCTCATAGTCTATATTTCTCGTCCTCTTAGATCCTTCATTTCATTCAGGATGACAAAGAGGAAAAGCAAGGTGACAAAAAAAGCCCGTTCGCCCTGAGCTTGTCGAAGGGTCCAACGAACGGGTGAAAACGAAGATTACCATCCGACCGCCGTTATGGTTCGACAGGCTCACCACGAACGGCTGAGGTATTTCTTTTTGTCTTTGCGAGTGCAGCGAAGCAATCTCTAATAAATCAAGAGGTATTCATTTGTTGGAGATTGCCACGTCACTCGCCTGACGGCTCATTCCTCGCAAAGACGTTTATAACTTGTCATTCTGAGCATAGCGAAGAATCTAGGGGTTAGCGAATAGTGCAGCGTTCGGCAATGGATTTTATGGTAGGACGATGCCTCTTTCGTAATTCCGAGGCAACCTAATAGCCTACATTTCCCGTCCTCTTAGATCCTTCATTTCATTCAGGATGACAAGGGCGAGATTGCCATGTCACTTGCCTAAAGGCTCACTCCTCGCAAAGACAGTATCGTTTCCTCATAAAAAATTACCCCCTCGTTTTCAGAGGGGGTAATTGATTTCGAATTCTAAATTCAGTTCGGGTTTTTAGTAGGAGCTGTAGGCCATTCTTCTGCCCAACCAGACAGCAAAGATAAATACAACCACAACACCGAGGCCAACCCAAAGCCATGTTAACCAGGCGGGGAATCCACCGCCGACTACAAACGTGTTCACCGCGGAAGGGGATGAAGCGTTACCGGCAGCATCGGTAGCAATCACTCTCCAGTAATAGTGCCCGTTATCAGCCAGTTTTGCCAGTTTTTCGGCATCGGTTAGGGTATAAGTTGTGTTTGATAAATTGCGCTCAATTACTTTACTGTTGAAATTGCTATCGGTTGCAATCTGCAAGGTATAAGTTATCGGCAGGCTCAAATCGCTAACCGCACCCCATTCAAAAGTAACAATCCCTTTCTGTTTGGTGGTGCTTAACGGAGACGTCAATGCCGGTGCGGGGGGCGGGGTTGTTTCCATATCAAAAGTTAATTCAACTGAAGCGATACTGTCGGTTACCCCAATTGCATTCTCACCGCCGTGGCTGGCCGGAATAATAAAGGCAACATTAAAATTGCCTGCGGAGCCAACAACAATCGGAGTGGATGATTGTAAGGCAGCACCATTGTAAGTAATGGTAACGCTCTTGTTGGGGGTAAAACCTTCACCCTTAATAGTAACCTGATTGCCAACGTTGCCGCCGGTCGGACTGATTGTAGCGCTGGCGTTAACCGTAAATTTGACAACTTTAGCGGTAGTCCCATCACTAATAATAAGGGTCTGTTCACCGCCGGCAATCGAAGGAATTATGAACCCGGCAGCAAAGCTGCCATCGCCATCAACAAGCGCTTCATTTACTTTATTGTCACCAATCATAAGCGTTGCTTTTTTGCCTGCCGCAAAATAAGAACCGGTAACGATAATCATATCGCCGACTTCACCTTGGTTGACATCTAAGGTAACGGAAGGCTCAACTATATTGAATTCAACGCTTTTTACGGAACCGGCTGTGACGGTTACATCGTATTTACCGGGGCTCTTTGCGGGAACAATGAAGTTTAACGAGAAACTGCCCTTTGCGCCGGTAGTCACGTCACCGCCGTTTATGTCGATATCGTTGTCTCCGAATTCCAAACCAATATTCGTACTGGCAGCAAAACCGTTACCTTCAACAGTAATTTTCATTCCACCGATACCCTCGGTTTTGTTTATATTTAATTTGGGTTCGACGGTAAAGCTCTTTTCGACGTTACCGACTTTAATTGAATGAACATTGCAAGTACTCTCGGGGATAATAATATCTTTGGTAAACTTTCCGGAAGTACTGACAGTGGCGGTACCGACAGATACGCCGTCAAACAGGATGGTAACTGTGCTTCCGGAAGTGAAAGTATTGCCGTTTACGGTAATTGTATCGCCAACGTTTCCTTTATTTTTACTTAATTCAATTACGGAATTTAAAAGGATTTCAAAATGCCCGGTATAATTAATCGAGCTTTTATTGCTATCCTCAGCTTTAATTGCATAAGAACCGGGGAGCGTAGTTTCGGGAATAACATAGGTAACGGTAAAAGAACCAAAATTATTTGTTCTTTTGTAGGTGCTGTCAACGAGCCATGTTATTTCGGTAGGGGATATAATTGTCCCGTTAAGGAAGAAATTTACACCGCTCCTGTAATCAAATCCTGTACCTTTAATGGTAAGCAATGTACCTGCTTGGCAAACATCGGGCGTTATCGATAAAGATGCCTTTACCGTGTACTTAAACTCAAAGGTTGCTTGAGAATCTTCACCGGTAACTTTAACTTTTTGTTCACCGTTTACTGCATCAGGAACTAAAAGTTCTAAATTGAATGAACCGTCGATACCCGTCCAAGGCTCTCCTATTTCACTGGTTATATCTCTGCCGGCAAATGTCACTATCAGGGCTTCGTCTTTGGCAAAGCCGGTACCGGAAATCACAACTTCATCACCGACAAACCCGCTGGTAGTATCGATTGATGCCGATGCAATGCCGTGCATATAAAATTCGGTAACATATAATATTTTAGTACCTTTGCTTTCCTCAACAACCCCGGATGCAGGCGTGTATTCTGTGACATAGAGATAATAAGTTCCGCCGTGCATAGTGTGCAGTTTGTCTGCACCGTCAGTTAAACTGCTGGGAATTGTTAAAGTGTTAACAAAGGCACTGTCACCGGGTGAAGTGCTTAGAATACCAACCCATTCTTTATAGGCTTTAACTTCGGTATCAATATCGTCCCCAACCTTGGCTTTCTGACTGGAGAAAAACAGAGAAAATCTATGTGCTTGGGAACCGGTTAGTGTAACCGAAAAATTGTCGCCTTTTACACCCTCCGATTTGTTGTAATAGGTGTTGTTGGTAGCATTCCCTTGAATATTTTTAATAACCAGACTGCTAACAGTCGCCGCCGAAGCAATAGAGGCCGGAAGAGCCGTCAGCATCAACGCCAACGTAATAAACACCCCCAGCACTCGTAACATTTTCTTTTTCACTAATTTCCTCCCCAATAAAATTCTCGACAATCAATTCTTGTGTTTTATATCTGTTTTTGTTGTTATACAGAATAAACGTATGAGCCTTTTTTGTCAAGCTAATCCATACGTAATTAATAACGTCCGCGGCTATAAAAAGTTACCTTTTTGGCAATAATATTTTTTGCCGTCCGCTTGTGACAGGACGTTATTGACCTATTTAGAACATTTGTGCTATTTTTATACCACTCGGCAAGATATGAGCTGAAGGAATAGATTACGGAGTTGTAAGTTATGGATATAGATTTACCCGCTAACGCTGAGTCGGACCCGCTCCCCGAAAATTACCATTACAGAGATGAAGGCTGCGAGCTCGCCAATTCCTGCTTAAACTGCCCTTTCCCGCAATGCGTTCTCGAGGAAACGGGCGGAATAAGGAAGTTTCTCAAGGAACAGCGAAACAATGAAATTATAATCCTCTATAACAACGAAAAAAGGGATGTTAAGGAACTGGCGGTTATCTTTAAATTAAGCGTACGCACTATCCAAAGGGCGCTCGCAAACCGACGGCAAGCACACCTGAGCACAACTCGAAAGGAGACCAATGACAAATAACAATTTTAACCCGCAGGTTTTGGAGCAAACGGATTTAACACGGGTTCATAACTATCGCCGAATGCTGGATTTCTATAACGGCAACCAATGGCAAACGGGGAATGCTTACGGTGAAAAACAGCTTTCTTTTAACTATGCGCGGGCGGTTATTGATAAGACGACCGCTTATATGATGGCCGGAGCCTATTGCAAAGCGGATGCTTCGGATGACACCAAAGAGGCAAGGGATAAAGCCGCCGCTGCGGAGAGGGTTTTGGGGCAAATATATGCCGATAATCGCTTGGAGCAGCTTGATTTCGATACCGAGACCGATTGCGCCATATTGGGAGATGCCTGTTATAAAGTAACTTGGGATACGGCAAATAAACGTGTAAGAATCACCGCCCCCGATGTATCCGGTATTTACGCTTGGTGGCCGGGCGACGACAGCTCCAAAATATGGCGTGTTGCCTCCCAATATAGCCTTAGCGCCGATGAAAGCGCCATGCTTTACGGCGTTAAGGTAAAAGAGAAAGCGGTAAAAATAACCGAAGTTTGGACGGAAAATCTCTTTGAATTATGGGTGGATAATAACCTGATTGAAAAGAAAATTAACCCCTACGGGTTTATACCGTTTGTTATTTTCCCAAACTTGCGCGAGCCCAAAAAGTTTTGGGGGAAATCGGATATTACCCAACTGGCGGAACCTCAATGCGAACTGAACCGTGCCATAAGCCAGCTTGCGCGCATACTGGAACTTTCCGGTAATCCGATTGCGGTTTTGGAGAATGTGGAGGAATCCGAAGATATTGCGGTCAGCCCGGGGGCGGTTTGGAACATTCCCGAAGAAGCCAAGGCTTACCTGTTGGATTTATTACAGGGGGGTGGAGTCAACTTGCATATTGAGTATATTAACCTGCTTTACCGTACTTTGCATGACCTCGGCGAATCGCCGCGCGCCACATTCGGCACTACGTCCGGCAATACCTCGGGGGTCGCATTGGAAATTGAAATGCAACCCCTTTTGCAAAAAGTCTGGCGTAAAAGGCTGATTCGCAACACCGTCTACTGCGAACGCAACAGGCTTGCATTAAAACTCTTTTCCAAATACACGGGAGAGGATTTCGGTAATTTAAACTTGCGTATGGTTTGGAGCCCCGTGCTTCCGCGCGATATGGCAGGACTGGCGGCAAACGAACAAATACTGGTTCAAAACGGAATCCATTCCAGGCGTACCGCAATGTCGCAAATCGGTATTAAGCACCCCGATTCCGAATTTAACGATTGGCTTACGGAAAGAGCCTCCATTCTAAAAATGAATAACGAAAACAATCCAAGAACCGCCGGCAAAACGCGAGAGAGGGCAATAAGCGCTGCAAATGAAGGATTTTAAGATTACAGCAGAGGTAAACAAATTGAGTAAATCAGACCAAATACAAACAGAAGATATCTTGCAAGAGGAATCCGAAAAAGATGATTTGAACGACCTAAAAGCAAAACTCGGCGAAGCGGAAAAGATATCCGCCGGAAAAGAACTCAAAATAAATGCGCTGGAAAGGGAAATTGCCGACTTGGCAAAAAGGCACCGGGAGGCTGAAAACAAACTGGCCGATGCGGTATCAAACTATAAAACTTTGGCAATCGGTAATCACGCCGAAATACCGGCGGAGCTGGTGGGCGGGGCAAGTATTGAGGAAATTAACAACTCCTTAATCAGCGCCAAAATATTGGTCGATAAAATCAGGCGCGGGCTGGAAAACGAGGTAATGGCAACGCAGATTCCGATTGGCGCGCCGGTAAGAAGGGATTTTGATATATCAGGTCTGTCGCCGATTGAGAAAATTAAATACGCAATGAATAAGAGTAAGTAAATCCGTTTGCGGAGCACGTTATGGATAGTCCGAAGAGGCTTAACAAATCTGCAGCGGTCAACAATAAATCAGTTAAAAAGGAGAAATAATTTAGTGGCTTTAACATTAACCGAAGCATCAAAATTATCAAATGATATGTTAATACGCGGAGTGGCGGAAACCGTTATTAAAGATTCGCCGATACTGCAAAAACTGCCTTTTATCGAAGTGATGGGTAACAGCTTGACCTATAACCGTGAAAACACTCTGCCCGGTATTGATTTTTACGATGTCGGGGAATCTTGGAAAGAATCCACTCCCACCTTTGAACAGAAGACTGCCACATTAAAAATAATCGGCGGCGATGCCGATGTGGATAACTTCTTAAAGGCGACACGCAGTAATATTCAAGATTTGGAAGCTGCCGTAATCGAAATGAAAGCCAAAGCGTTACGGCATAAATTCGAAGAAATTTTTATCTACGGGGATTCGGAGTTGAACGCAAAGCAGTTTGACGGTATCCGTAAGCTGATTGATACGGAAACAGAAAGTAATCGGGTAATTTCGGTATCGGCAACGGGCGGTTCCCTGACGCTGGACTGCTTGGATGAACTTATTGATGCCGTAAAGGGTGATAAGCCGGATATGCTGCTAATGAGCCGTCGTTTAAGGCGCAAAATCAATTCATTGGTGAGAGGCACCGGCAGTATGCTGGCAACCGAATCCGATAACTGGGGTAATTTTATTCAACTGTGGGACGGGATTCCGATTGGGGTTAACGACTGGATTTTAGATACGCATATCGTGGAAGACGGGGTGGAAACGGCAGTAATCGGCGGAGGGTGTTCTACTATTTATGCACTCCAATTCGGAGAAGGAGCGCTCTGCGGTCTTTCCGGGCCGGGATTTTTACAGGTGGAATCGCTTGGGCAGCTTGAAAACAAAGATGCCTCGCGCACACGCGTCAAGTGGTATTGTTCCATGGCGCTCTTTTCATCGGTTAAGGCGGCGGCTCTGATTGGGGTTAAGGATTAGGACAGAATTGTCTTTGCGAGGAACGAGTGTTTAGCGAATGATGTGGCAATCTAGCTCTTGTCATCCTGAACGAAGTGAAGGATCTAAGAGGACAGAAACACAGGCTATGAGGCGTCTTCTGCAACAAAAAAGAGGCATCGCTCTATCGTATAAAGAGTAACCGAACTGTACACTATTCGCCAACCCCTAGATTCTTCGGCAGGCTCAGAATGACAAAGGAGGAGTCTACAACGACAAAAAGGAAGCCCTAGCCGTTCGTGGTGAGCTTGTCGAACCATAACGGCGGTCGAACAGTAATCCTCGTTTCTTCCCGTTCGTGAGACCCTTCGACAGGCTCAGGGCGAACAAGTTTTTTAACGTCTTTGCGAGGAGTGAGCCGTTAGGCGAATGACGTGGCAATCTCGCTTTTGTCATCCTGAATGAAATGAAGGATATAAGAGGACGGGAAATATAGGCTATGAGGCATCCTCAGAATTATAAAAGAGGAATCGCTCTACCGTATAAAGAGCACCCGAACGGTGGACTATTCGTCGACTCCCAGATTCTTCGGCAAGCTCAGAATGACAATACTAGGAATGCCCCAGCCGTTCGTGGTGAGCTTGTCGAACCATAACGGCGGTCGAACAGTAATTCTTGTTTCTCCCCGTTCGTGGAACCCTTCGACAAGCTCAGGGCGAACGAGTTTTTTAACGTCTTTGCGAGGAGAGAGCCGTCAGGCGAATGACGTGGCAATCTCACCCTTGTCATCCTGAATGAAATGAAGGATCTAAGAGGACGGGAAGCACAGGCTATTAGGTGACCTCGGCAATAAAAAAGTGGCATCGCTCTATCGTATAAAGAGTAACCGAACACTGCACTATTCGTTAACCCCTAGATTCTTCGGCAGGCTCAGAATGACAATAGTAGAAACGTCTTTGCGAGGAGTGAGCCGTCAGGCGAATGACGCGGCAATCTCCTACGAATTTATTAGAGATTGCTTCGCTGCGCTCGCAAAGACAAAGGAAATTGCTCGTCTTTCCGGTCAGGAACGGACTCGCAAAGACACAGAAAACAGAGCGTCCGAAGCAGGAGAACTTGCAAAAACAAAGGAGGAAAACAAAACGACATTAACCAAACTTAAAGAATACGTCAGAATCGATTTGCACGATAACGACTCAAATAACTACCGCTGGGATGACAGCGAGATAGAAAGGCACATCTTACACGCCACAAACGACCTTTCAATCGCCATTCCGCTGCAACGAACAGCAACAATCCCAACAACCGGCGGCTCAAGAGATGTTGATATTTCGCAAATTACGGATAGGATTTCAATCTATGCGGCAGGATATCCGCTTCATCTCTTCCCGCGTTATTATCGCCGCTTTATAGTTAATACTAACGTACTCACGCTTACGGACGGGCCTGTTCCCAACGGTGAGAATATCTGCATCTACTATAAAAAAGCATATTCCGTAACCGAGGCAGAATCCGAAATCCCGTCGCATTTGGAAGAATTGGTTATTTGCGGCGCTTGCGGGTACGCCGCCGTGGAGCTGGCAATCTATTCCGTAAACCGGATTAACACCGGCGGCGATTATACCGCCAAAGAATTCCTGCGCTGGGGTGAAGCGAAAATCAATTATTTTCGAGGCGAGCTAAAGAAACGAGGCCATAACAACCGTTTACGCATAAACCGTTTGTACAGAGCCTATCAGTTACCTTTCCCGAAAATATCGGCGGTTAAGCAATTTTAACCGCCGACCGCTAATTATTTCTTTGTTGTAAATACAACGGCAAAGAGAATCATTACCAATATGACACAAAGGGCATTTAATAAACCGGCAATCGCATTGCCGCCGATAAAACTGTCGGCGAACAGCAGTAAACTGCCGGCTCCGTAAAAGATAGGCAGCAGTAAGTTAACCGATTTATCTTTCCTGGATATCACCTGATAAATCTGAACAATCCAACCGGCAAAGATAAACAAAAATCCAAAATATAACATTGTGTTGCCAACCTCCTTTTACGTATCCTAAAATCCGGCCGATATTCGGGATGTTCCAAATGTATCGGCCAGAAGCATTATATACAAAAACAATAATAATAAACAATTGCAACTAAAGGAAACTATTTTATGAATATTTATAAAGCAATTTGGAAGGTTATCGGCGGCAGGCCGTGGACATATATTTTGCGTGATATTTGGCATAAATACGAAGGCTTATGCATTATCGGGCTGGTGACAATCGGTATATTTCTGGGGCATTGGCTAAGGCCTCACTTACTTTGGATGTTTTTAACTTTTACATCGGGATATATTGCCGGACACCTCTTTTGGGGCAAGGAGTATATTCCCAATCAGAAAGGAGACGAACAAGCGGATGATAAATCTGACCGATAGCCTGTTAAGAGCCCAAAGAGAGCCAAGCCGCATCCCTTACATAAAGCTGGTCGCTTCCAATAAAATAAGCGGAGGATTAAATCTGAAATGGCAAAGGGTTTATAACGGAAACGAAACGGAATATTTTCATGCGCTGGCGGTAACCTCAGACGGTTCGTTAATCCGAGCGAGGATTACCCATCCCGCCGACTCCCGCAAACTTTATATTCAACGGATTGCCAACCCAAACGAAGAACCTGACTTTAGCTTGTGGCAATATACCGGCCAATACAATGCGGTTATTGTTGCCGCCGCGGCACTGGGGGATACGGTATCAGTCTTTTGGATTAAAAGCGACCGTAAAATCCAACAGATTGTAAGCAGCGATTGCGGGATAACCTGGTCGGAAGCCAATATTATCGATTACACCCCGACAACGGCTGTTAACGGCATTTGCGCCGCTTATAAACCGAACGGTGATTTGGCGTTATTTTTTGCCGATCAGACAACCCTTTATATCAAACAAAAAATTAACGGGGAATGGCAACCCAAAGCCGCATGGGATAAAACAAGCGGAGAACTTTCGGGGGTATCGGCGGTTTACGACAGCGATTGGAACATCTTTATTACCGGTAAGGATATTATCGGTAATTTTTGCCTCAGAAGCCTGGTTTACGGAGACGGCGGGGTGTTACCTGTTGGGGGGTGGGGAGAACCGCAAACAATTGCCGAAGCGCCGTCTGAGGGCAGTTTTGGCTACTACTATGCCTTTTTGGATAAGCCCGATCTTTTTAGGTGCTTTTATATTGAAAAATACAGCGGAATTGGATCTTATTCCCGGCCTTTCCATATCCAAACCGCGGAGAACTTCGGTGATAACCTATGGCAAGAGCCGCAACCTTTTGATATAACATCTGAATACGGGCTGGCAATAGCGCACGATAAAAACTATTCTTGGCTGTCTTGCGCTAACGGTGTTTGGAAAGCGCCGCTTAAAACAGAACAAATCGACCTTTCGAGCCGTATTGTTGCCCTTAAACAAAAGACAATTTGCGCCGAAGGCAAGCTAACCGTAGAACTTCTTGGCGGTAATACCGGTTTGGAATTAGAGCCCCCGCTTGAAATCGGCTGCCGGCTGGACTTAAGCCTCGGCTATCTAACCGCAAACGGGTTTGAAAGCGGTAAAACGGAATCTTTTACCCTGCAGGCCTGTGAGTTTATAAACTCCAACGGCTTGGCAAAATTGGTTTTGCATGCAACAAACGGGTGGGGAAAAATAAGCTGCTGGGCTGCCAAACAACAATACCGCTGGAATGCCGAAGGTTCGGAGCAAAATATTCTTGATTTGTTGAAATTTATATTGGCAAGGGCGGGAGTCCGCACCGCGGTTATTTCTGCATCAGAGGCAATCAAAAATTTGTACCCCGATTTTAATATCAACCCCGGAATGAAAGGGGATGACATTATAAACAAATTAATGTCGCTTGTTCCTGACCTGCTTTTTACGGAAGGCGATACCGCTTATATTGTTAATCCTTTAACAAATAGCGAATCATCTTATGTGTATTCCTTTCCTCAAACGGACGGCATTCATCCGATTAACCGTACCGGATACAAAATATCCGCCCCAAGATTTAATCATATTCGCGTTGAGGGGTTTAGTGGTTACAACAATTTGCCGTTAATTGGCGATTATTACGATTACGAAGATATAAAAAAGAGCGGCGAGGGTTTTCTTTCGATTCAAGACGGTAATATCGGCACTGTAAATGATGCCGAAAAGCGTGTGGAATACACTTTTAATAAAGATCGCAGTTTTAACGATTTAGGATATATCGAAGTGCCGACAAACTGCGGACAGCAAATTTACGATGTTATCGGCATAAACGACAGCGTTGCGGGGCTTATAAATGTCAAAAGGCGGGTTATCGGTCTTGAAACCGTTTTTGAAACCCGCATCGGAAAGTATAGCCAAACTTTGCTGTTGGGAAAGGTTTAATTTAGAGGGATATAATTTATGATAATAGGAAAAGCATTGTTAAAGAGTTTTAGCGCCGCAAACCATACCGCGGCGGTAATGCTAAGCGGAAATTATAAAACGATTACGGAAGGGATAAACGTAGCGCGTAATATTTCTGTTGGCGAGATGATTCCCGGAAGATACGTAGCCGTCCTTTTTTATGACAGTTACAGTGCCAAAGATGCACTGATAATCGCTGTTTACGACATACGGTAGAGCGATTCCTCTGTCTTGACTCCGAGGTAACCTAATAGTCTATATTCCCCGTCCTCTTAGATCCTTCATTTCATTCAGGATGACATTTTTCTTCCCGTTCGCCCTGAGCCTGTCGAAGGGTCTCATGAATGGGGGTGGACAAGGATTGCTATCAGCCCGCCGTTATGGTTCGACAGGCTCACCACGAACGGCTAAACTTTTGTCTTTGCGAGACCATTCCCGAAGGGAAGGCGAAGCAATCTCATATAGATAAAATTTGTTGGAGATTGCCACGTCACTCGCCGAAGGCTCCCTCCTCGCAAAGACGTTTCCCTTATTGTCATTCTGAGCCTGTCGAAGAATCTGGGGGTTGGCGGATAGTACACCGTTCGGTTACTCTTTATACGGTAGGGCGATGCCTCTTTTTCGTTTCTGGGGGTACCTAATAGTCTATATTTCCTATCCTCTTAGATCCTTCACTGCGTTCAGGATGACACTACCTTTGTCTTTGCGAGCGCAGCGAAGCAATCTCATATAAATCCGTAGGAGATTGCCACGTCACTCGCTGAAGGCTCGCTCCTCGCAAAGACGTTTCCCTTATTGTCATTCTGAGCGTAGCGAAGAATCTGGGGGTTAAGGGATAGTGCACGTTCGGTAACTCTTTTAAAAAATTATTGGAGAGATATCTGAATCTCCTTGACACGTTACTCGTTTATAACATAAAATTAAATGTTCTTTGCCGGTTCAGCAAAGAGGTGTAGTTGTTTCTACAATAATCAGAACACAAAGGAGGCTGATGCTAGTGGCCACAGTTATGAAGGCCAATGAGGGTGAAAGCTTCGACAGTTTGTTAAAACGGTTCAACAGGAAGGTCCAACAGGACGGAATTCTGTCCGAGGTACGCCGAAGAGGTCGTCACCAGAAACCGTTGACCAGGCGTGCTCGTAAAGAAGCAGCCAGCAGACGTCAAGCAAACAAAGCTGCCAGAGCAAGTAGAAGATAGGAGGCGTTAAGCGGATGTCAGCAGATTTAAAACAAAAACTTAACGACGATCTTAAACAGGCGCTCAGGAGCGGCGATAGGCTCTCGTGTTCTGTAATTCGTATGCTTCTTTCCGCCATTCACAACGCTGAAATTGCAAAGCGCGGTGAGTTGGAAGAAACCGAGTTAATCGGTGTGATTGCCAAAGATGCCAAACAGCATAAAGAAAGTATTTTAGCTTTCAAACAGGGCAATCGTCCGGATTTGGTGGAAAAAGAAGAGGCTGAACTTGCTGTAATTGAAAAATACCTGCCGGAGCAGATGAGCAGGAAAGATGTCGTTACTGCCGCCCGTAAGGTAATTGAAGAAGTCGGTGCTCAGACCCCCAGGGATAAAGGTAAAGTGATGGGGAAACTGGTATCGCAACTGAAAGGCAAAGCAGACGGACAGGTTATCAACGAGGTAGTGAACGAACTCCTCGAACAGTAGGTTTTAAGATTAGTTTAACAAAAAAGAGGGTGTAACAGCCCTCTTTTTTTATGCCCTTTCATTTGTCTTTGCGAGTCCATTCTCGATAGGGAAGGCGATGCAACTCTCCTTCGTCTTTGCGAGCGCAGCGAAGCAATCTCTAACAAATCCGTATGAGATTGCCACGTCATTCGTCTAACGGCTCATTCCTCGCAAAGACGTTTATAACTTGTCATTCTGAGCTTGTCGAAGAATCTGGGAGTTGGCGAATAGTGCACCGTTCGGCTACGGATTCTATAGTAGGACGATGCCCCTTCTTTGATGCAGAGGACACCTCATAGCTTGTATTTCCCGTCCTCTTAGATCCTTCACTTTGTTCAGGATGACAAACCACTCGTTCGCCCTGAGCCTGTCGAAGGGTACTCCGAACAAGGAGAAAACGAGGATTACTATTCGATTGCCGTTATGGTTCGACAGGCTCACCATGAACGGCTAACCTCTTGTCTTTGCGAGCGCAGCGAAGCAATCTCTAATAGATTAAATTCCTTGGAGATTGCCACGTCATTCGCCAGAGGCTCGCTCCTCGCAAAGACGTTTCTATTATTGTCATTCTAAGAAAAAAGAGAGTTTACTCTGAGATTTTACTCTATCTCAAACTCCTCCACCTCTTTCATTAACACATCCACAAAATCCTTCTCATCCACCGTACAGATTTTTTCGCCTCTTCTAAAAAGCACTGCTTTGCCTTTACCGCAAGCGATTCCGATATCCGCATCTTTGGCCTCGCCGGGTCCGTTAACAACACAGCCCATAACGGCAACTGTAATCGGTTTGTTTAATTTAGCCAGTCGCTCTTCGACTTGTTTTACAATCTCAATTAAATCAACCTCTGTCCTGCCGCAGGTAGGGCAGCTCACAAGTACGGCGCCGCGATGCCTCAAATCCAAGCTTTTTAATATCTCGTAGGCGGTAATTACTTCTTCAACCGGGTCGGCAGAAAGTGATACACGAATGGTGTCTCCGATGCCCATGTAAAGCAAGGGGCTTATACCGCAAGCGCTGCGAATAATACCGCTTCCGGAGGGCCCCGATTCGGTAATCCCGATATGCAAAGGATAAGGGATTATTTCGGCAATTTGTTTATAGGCTTCAATCGTAGTCGGAACATTAAAGGCCTTAAGCGAAACCTTTACCAAATCAAAATCTAAGTTTTCGAGTAGTTTGATATGCCTCATAGCCGCAACGACCATCTTTTGGGAAAGTGGGAGCTCAGGGGTTATGTCCTGAGGTAAGCTGCCGGCATTAACCCCAATACGAATCGGGACTTCCCTTTCTTTTGCGGCGTTAACAACGGCTGTCACCTTATCCGCTTCACCGATATTACCGGGGTTGAGGCGTAATCCGTCCACCCCCGAATTAATCGCTTCAAGCGCTAATCTGTAATCAAAATGAATATCGGCGACAAGCGGAATACTAATCTTCTTTTTGATTTCGGCGAGGGCGGTTGCCGCTTCCATATCCGGAACCGCACAGCGGATTATTTCACAACCGTGTTCTTCAAGTTCTTTAATTTGTTTGACGGTTGCTTTAACGTCACGCGTGTCGGTTTTGGTCATTGATTGAACTGCGATGGGAGCATCGCCGCCGACAGTTACATCTCCGATTCTGACTGCTTTTGAAACTCTGCGTTGTACCATTTTCTTATCCCCTTATTCGGCTATTATCCGTGCGATATCCTGAAAAGTGATAGCTATCATTAACATAATCAGCAATACGAATCCGAAGAAATGAATCTTGCCTTCGGTTTCGGGTGCAACCTTTTTACCGCGGCGAATCCATTCCAACAATACAAATATAATTCTCCCTCCGTCAAGAGCCGGCAGCGGGAGCAAATTGATAATCGCTAAGTTTAGGCTGAAAAAGGCGGTCCACTCCAAAAGGGGGCTGATACCCGCACGCGCAACCTGCCCGGTAATTTCCGCAATACCGACCGGCCCTACCAGGTCTGTTGTCGCTCCGGAAACGATAAACATACTAAGAATTCCGTTTTTAAAAAGCACCATTGTTTCAAATGCCTCAACGGTTCCCTTTTTAAACGAAACCCACGGGTTAAAACTTTGTTTTTCAATTATTGCGTTTTCGGTTCTGATAGCAAAGCCGACCGCACCTTGTCCTTCGGGCGGATTCCATCTGGGAACAACGGTTACTGTCTTTTGAGACCCGTCGGTACGTTCCAAAAGAATCTTCATTTCATTCCCAAGGTGCATTTGGATATAACGGCTGACATCGGTGTTATTATTAACGGTTTTACCGTTGATTTCGATTATTTGATCGCCCGCTAAAATACCGGCTGATTCCGCCGGTGAGTTACCGGCTATCTCAACAACGCTTACATTTCCTGTAACGACATTGTGCGGAACCATAAAAGCGATTGTAAGCAGTAAAAACGGCAATATAAAATTCATAATTGAACCGGCGCTTAAAACAAGCAGCCTTGTTCCGATACCTTTGCCGGCGAGGCTGCGTTCCACTTGCGGGTCCTCTTCTCCCGCTATTTTGGTAAAACCACCCAAAGGGACCAAGTTTAGCGAATATTCGGTTTCCCCGTATTTGAATGCCGCTATCCGCGGCGGAAAACCCAGCCCGAATTCTTCAACCTTAACCCCACAAGCCTTGGCGGTGGCAAAGTGTCCCAGCTCGTGCGCTAAAACCACAATTATAAGTACAAAGAAGAAGGCGGCGACGGTTGTAATTAGCCCCATCCCCGGAATTACTATTTCATAACCGGCAAGTTCGGTGGCGATTATCGCAATAATTGCGATAGCAAAATAAGCTAAGGCAGCAACCAGCACTACCGCCAGCGTTAGTTCTTTACGGTTAAAAAGGCGATGCTTATAAATTAAAGCTGCAATTGCCGCAATCGGCAGGAGCAATACAAAAGCGATTAGTATATTCATTATTTACTCAAATTCTCCGCAAGTTCGATGGCTGTAACCCTTGCCCAATCGTCGGCGGCAAAAATATTTTCAAGTGTCGGGTTGTTAATGTTTGCGTGTTTTTCTAAGGTTTTTTCAATTAATTCGGCAATATGGTTAAATTTTATGCGAGATTCCAAAAAGAGCGTCACCGCCACCTCATCCGCTGCGCAAAGTACGGCAGGCATGGTCCCGCCTTCTTTTCCGGCATCGATTGCCAGTTTTAAGCAGGGGAAAACATCGGTGTTGGGCTGTTCAAAATCCAATTTATTAATTTTTCGCCAGTCGATTCTCGGTATTGCGGGATTATCCGACCGCTTGCCGTAAGTAAGTGCATATTGGATTGGTAACCGCATATCAGGAATGCCAAGTTGCGCTTTAACCGACCCGTCTTTAAATTCCACCATTGAATGGATAATACTTTGCGGATGAACCAAGACGCTGATATCTTCGTAGGAAATACCGAATAACCAATGCGCTTCGATAACTTCCATCCCTTTATTAAAGAGGGTTGCCGAATCAATCGTAACCTTTTTACCCATTTTCCAAGAAGGGTGCTTTAAGGCTTGCTCCGGTGTTACCTCGGCCAGTTGCTCCTTTGAATAGCCTCTGAACGGTCCTCCGGACGCTGTTAAAACTATCTTGGCGTTTTCCCTGTCTTCTCCTTCAAAGCATTGCCAAATTGCGCTGTGCTCGCTATCTACCGGTAGAATCTCTGCCTTGTGCTTTTCTGCTTCCGACATAATAACGCTTCCCGCCGAAACCAGCGCTTCCTTATTGGAAAGGGCTATTTTTTTACCGGCTCTGACTGCCGCCAGCGTCGGTTTCAATCCGGCGCCTCCGGGAGTTGCAACCACTACGATATCGGCTTCCGGCAGAGCAGACATTTCCTCCATATTTAGATAACGTGAATCCGAGGAAAGTGTTAGTGCAGGTTTATCGGTACAGTAGTAATATTGGGGGCTAAATTCTTTGATTTGTTCTTTAAGAAGTTGGATATTTCCACCGGCGGCCAGCCCGATGACATTAAATCTATCGGGTAGGGCTCGTATTACATCCAGAGTTTGTTGGCCGATGGAGCCGGTAGAACCCAATATAACCAGATTTGTAATCGCATTAGTCATAGTACTAATATCATACAACAATTGCCGCTTTGAGGCTACGCTGGCGTTTGTTGATGCATGGTCTACCCCAGCCGTTCGTGGTGAGCTTGTCGAACCATAACGGCGGCCGGACAGTAATCCTTGTTTCCCCTCGTTCGTTGGACCCTTCGACAGGCTCATGGCAATCTCGCTCTTGTCATCCTGAACGGAGTGAAGGATCTAAGAGGACGGGGAATACAAGCTATGAGGCTACCTCAGAGTCAAAAAAGGCGACGCTCTACCCTAAAATCCGCAACCGAACGTTGCACTATTCGCCAACTCCCAGATTCTTCGACAGGTTCAGACCCTTCGACAGGCTCAGGGTGCTCGGAATTTGGATTGTCTTTGCGAGGAATGAGCCTTTGGCGAATGACGTGGCAATCTCTCCCTTGTCATCCTGAACGGAGTGAAGGATCTAAGAGACTGTGAAATATAGGCTATGAGGCTACCTCAGAGTCAAAAAAAAGGCATCGTCCTACCGTTTAAAGAGTAACCGAACACTGCACTATCCGCCAACCCTCAGATTCTTCGGCAGGCTCAGACCCTTCGACGGGCTCAGGGTGCTCGGAATTTGGATTGTCTTTGCGAGGAACGAGCCGTTAGGCGAGTGACGTGGCAATCTCCAACGAATTTAATCTATATGAGATTGCTTCGCTGCGCTCGCAAAGACAAAGGAGGATTGCTTCGCCTTCTCTATCAGGAAAAGTCTCACAAAGACAAAAGGGGGCGCCAGAATGACAAAAGGGAATGGTCTAACAAGGATAAAAGAGGGATGTCCCGAAAGATAAAGAAAGAAGAAGTAGCCCTCTAATTAACAAACAGCACTACAAAATAATAGACAATAACCCCGGCAAAGAGCAGACTATCAATACGGTCGAGGAAACCGCCGTGTCCGGGCAGGGTTTTTCCGGAATCTTTGATTGCCATATTGCGCTTAAAAAGTGATTCAAACAAATCACCGAATTGTCCGAATATGCTAACTAAAACAGCCAATAAAATGGCAACTCCGTAATTTATCGGTAATCCAAATAACCATACCAGCCCCAGCCCAATCAAGACAGCCCCCAAAACCCCTCCAAGAGCGCCTTCCGTAGTTTTCTTGGGGCTTACACTGGGGGCCAGTTTATGCTTACCCCAAGTTTTACCGATAAAATAGGCAAAGGTATCCGAGGCGACGTTAACCAACAGTGCAAAAAAGACCCATTCACGCCCCATTTCCAGATCCCTTAGTAAAACAAAATGGCTTAAAAGCCAACCGATATAGAAAATCCCCGCCAGCGTCCAGGCCCAACTCGCAAAGGCATCTCCTTTATTCTTGCGCATTAGCATTCCAAAAATCGGAACCACAACGGCAATTGTGATAAGAATCGGAAGCAGGTTATCGGTTTTGAAATGAGGGGAAATTATAAGAAGGACGGTCATAACTATGCCGAATGCGGTAAAAGGAATCGGTCCGGTAGCGGATTTGGAAACGGTTTTATAGAATTCGGATACGGCTAATGCCCCCCAAACGACAACCAGCACAGTCAGCCAAGGCAGCGGTTGGTCAAACCAAACGGCCCCAATAACCATAGGCAACAATACAAAAGCAGTTAAAAGTCTGGCTTTCAGCATTTAAACCCCGCCGTAGCGCCTTTCCCTTCGGCTAAAAGTTTCCAAAGCCTTTTTAATTTCCTTTTCGTTAAAATCGGGCCATAATACATCGGTAAAGTAGAATTCACTGTAAGCGGATTGCCACAGCAAAAAGTTTGAGATGCGAATATCCCCGCCGGTGCGGATAACCAAATCCACATCCTCTAAATTTTTGGTATAGAGATAACTCTCAAACAGTTCTTCGTTAATATCCTCAACGGGGATTTTATCCGCAACGATATTCTTTGCCGCATTTACAATCTCGGCACGCCCGCCGTAATCAAAAGCTAATGTTAAAGTCATTAAACTGTTATTTTCGGTAAGCTTGATTGCGTCTGTTATTGCTTCTGCGGTTTCCGTAGGGAGGTTGGCAAGGTTTCCGATATGGTTTAGTTTAACCCCGTTTTTATGCAGCTCCGGCAGTTCCTCTTTAATGGATTGCCCTAAAATTTCCAATATCCCCCGGATTTCTTCATTCGGGCGATTCCAATTTTCGGTGGAAAACGAATAGAGCGTAACGTATTTGATGCCGTATTTGGCAAGCGTTTTTATTAGGACAAGTATATTTTTAGTACCGGCGGCATGGCCGGCTTTTCTGGGGAGACCGCGTTTCTTGGCCCACCTTCCGTTTCCGTCCATAATAAAAGCAATGTGGTGGGGGAGTGGGGTGATATCTTTCGCTGCCAATAAAAATACCTCTATATTCTGAACTTAGCTCGCAATACAGAGGTATTATACACTAAAGATGATTATTTCGGAATAGGAATATTCTAAACTTCCATCAATTCTTTTTCTTTGTTGTCTCTGGCCTCATCGGCAAGTGCAACGGAATTATCGGTAATCTTTTGCACCTTATCCAATGCTCGTCTGAGATCATCTTGGGAAATTTCCTTATCTTTCTCTAATTTTTTTAGTTCTTCTGACGCATCTCGGCGCAGGTTGCGAATAATTATCTTTCCTTCTTCAACCCTTGCCTTAACGATTTTAATCAGCTCGAGTCGCCTTTCGTTTGAAAGCGGAGGGACTGCCAGCCTGATTGAAATACCGTCATTGTTGGGGGTAAGCCCAAGGTTGGATTTAAGAATCGCTTTTTCAATTGCCTTCAGAGTGCCGGGGTCCCAAGGTTGGATGATTAACAAATTAGAACCGGAAACGGAAATACCGGCGATATGACTGATAGGCATAGTGGTTTCGGCATATTCAACCCTGACATTTTCGACCATCGCCGGTGTGGCTCTGCCGGTGCGGATACCGCTTAGGTCTTTCTTGAGCACATCCAAGGTGGTCTGCATTTTTTGGTCCATTGTTAACAAAACTTCTTCTATCATATCACTACCCGTCGTTTATTAATGTACCGATGTGTTCTCCCATTACCAGCCTTTCCAAGCTGTTGGGGGCTTGAAGGTCGAAAACGATAATCGGCAAACCGTTTTCCAAGCATAGCGAAAGCGCAGTCGAGTCCATTACCTGTAAGCGCTTGTTAAGTACGTCCAAATACGTCAAATGATCAAACTTTTTAGCGGTTTTATCTTTGAGCGGATCGGCGCTGTAAACACCGTCAACATTATTCTTGCTCATTAGCAGAACTTCGGCCTCAATTTCAATCGCCCGTAGGGCGGCAGCCGTGTCGGTGGTCATATAGGGGTTGCCTGTTCCGCCCGCCAGAATAATAACGCGGCCTTTTTCCATATGCCGAATAGCACGTCGCATTAGGTACGGCTCGGCGACTTGTTCAATAGTAATTGCCGAAAGAGTTCTGGTAACAATCCCTTGCTTTTCCAGCGCATCTTGTAAAGACAGGGCGTTAATAACGGTTGCCAGCATACCGGCGTAATCTGCGGTAACGCGATCGATACCTTGTTTAGCGGCAGTGGCACCGCGCCAGATATTGCCGGCACCTATCACAGCGGCTACTTGGACGCCCATCTCAACAATGTGGCTAATTTGTTTTGCGACTCTTATAACGGTAGAGGCGTCAATGCCGTAGGCAGTGTTACCGCTGAAAGCCTCACCGCTTAGTTTCAGTAAGACTCTTTTGTACTTGGTATCACTCATTTAATACCTACTTATTCCGATAAATCAAATCGTGCTATACGACTAACCTTTATGTTTTCTCCCATTTTGGCGATATTGTTGACGATAATGTCATTGATTGTCAGGGAAGGGTCTTTGATATAGGCCTGTTTTAAAAGACAGACACTGTTTACATCCAATTCGGCTCGGTCCTCTTCGCACATATCGGCAGGGATATCTTCTTCGGAGATATATGCGGGATTCATAGCGGCAACTTGCATTGCGATATTGTGAGCAAGTTCTTTAAATTCGTCGGTGCGGGCAACGAAATCGGTTTCACAGTTAACTTCAACCATCGCTCCGATGCGTCCTCCGCAATGAATATAGGCCTCGACCAATCCCTGTTCGGTGGTTCTGTCGGCCTTTTTGGCGGCTTTGGCAAAACCCTGTTCCCTTAACAGTTCCAGTGCTTTTTCCATATCGCCTTCGGTTTTAACTAAAGCGGCACGGCAATCCATAATACCGGCACCGCATTGTTCTCTTAATTCTTTAATGCAAGCAGCAGAGACTTCCAATGTTTATCCCCCTAATTTTATTAGTTTTAAATTATTTAAGCTTCTTCTTGAGTTTCGGTTGCGACATCCGCGGCATCATCGGCAACAGCTTCTTCGGCTTCGGATGAGACGGGCATGTCACCGCTCCTGCCGGCGATAACGGCATTTGCAATCTTGCCGGTAATCAGCTTGATTGCTCTGATGGCGTCGTCGTTAGCGGGAATCGGATAATCGATTATGTCCGGCAGACAATTGGTGTCGACAACGGCAATAATGGGAATACCCAGTTTTTGCGCTTCGACAATGGCAATTTTTTCTTTAACCGGATCTATAATAAAGAGGGCATCGGGCAGGTTGGTCATTTCTTTGAAACCGCCCATGTTTTTGTTTAATTTTTCGATTTCTTCGCCAAGCTTAGAGGCTTCTTTCTTCGGAAGGCGCGCAAAATCACCTTTTGCTTGCTGATCTTCCAGCTTTACAAGATAATCGATTCTGGATTGAATTGCCGAGAAGTTGGTTAATACACCGCCAACCCAGCGTTGGTTGATGTAGTACATCTCACAGCGTTTTGCCTCTTCCTCAATGATGTCCTGAGCCTGTTTCTTTGTTCCGACAAAGAGGATTTTACCCCCGTCGGCAACCAGTTCTTTAACAAACTTGCAGGCCTCTTCCAGCATTGTCGCTGTCTGTTCAAGGTCGATAATGTGAATCCCGTTGCGTTTAGTGAAGATATATTTCTTCATACGCGGATTCCAATGACTTGTCTGGTGCCCAAAATGCGCACCTGATTCCAGTAATTCTTTAATTGTAGCAGTGTCCGCCAATTTTATCCCTCTTTCTAGTTATGCTTTATTAATATGTTAGTATAACATAATTAACTTTATGTAGTAAATATTCAAAACCGTTTGCCGTTCCAAGTTTACGGTATCCGTCTTTAGGCGCAAACGATTTTACAAGCCCGCTTATGATATACCACAAGAAAGAAATAACCGCAAGCGGTAGCTTTTGGAATGCCCTAGTTTTGCTTTACAAATATGCATTCAATAACCTAAAATATGGTGTCGGGCGATTAGCTCAGCTGGTTAGAGCGCTTGCTTCACACGCAAGAGGTCATTGGTTCAAGTCCAATATCGCCCACCATGTAGTTACAGTAGGGAGAACCTTTTTCCCCGCACTCACTTGAGCCGTTTTTGGCTTGGTTTGCGCATTACATAGCTTTTTTGCTAAACTATTACCTAACTTATGGGCCGTTAGCTCAGTTGGTAGAGCACCTGACTTTTAATCAGGGTGTCACAGGTTCGAGACCTGTACGGCCTACATTCAGATTCCCCTCTTTATTTTCCGTGTTGAAAATTGTGTCAAATTTTTCACGATATCTTTTCGGCTCTGCTTTGGTTATAATTCGTTTACCGGCTGTTTTAGGCTTTTTTACAAGATATTCTCTGTTTAGCAAAAAGATATTGCATCTTTGTGATAATAAGTGTAAATTATAGGCATCAATGAGCACAGAAGATTGGAAGAATAAATTATACTTAGGTGACAATCTGGACATACTCAGAAGATATGTCGCAGATGAGTCCGTTGATTTAATTTATCTCGACCCCCCTTTCAATTCCAACGCTACCTACAACATTCTTTTCCAAGAAAAGAGCGGCGAAAAATCCGCGGCACAAATTACGGCCTTTGATGATACGTGGCATTGGGGACAGGAATCTGAATTTGCTTATCAGGAAATAGTTCGTGATGGCCCAGAAAAACTAGCGAATTTGATTCAGGCTTTCCGTATGTTTTTAGGTCAGAACGATATGATGGCTTATCTGGTAATGATGGCTGAGCGATTAGTGGAATTGCACAGAGTATTGAAACCGACAGGGAGTATTTATCTTCATTGCGATCAAACTGCCAGTCATTACTTAAAATTACTATTGGATGCTATTTTTGGAGCAAATTGTTTCTTGAATAATATTGTATGGCCTAGAACCTACTCCTCTAAAGCACAGTCTAAAAGTCTAGGGCGTTGCCATGATATAATATTTTTATACAGTAAAACTAACACTTTTACTTGGTACCATCAATATGTTCCATATGATGAGGAATATATTAAAAAATATTTTAAATATCAAGACGAGACTGGTCGTAAATATCTTTCTCTAAGTCTTACCCAAAGAGGTGATGGACCTCCAAGAATATTTGGAGACAAACTTATAAAACCACCGTCAGGCATGCATTGGATATGGGGGCAAGAAAGAATTAATGAAGCTTTTAAAGCAGGGTATATTTTCTTTACTAAAAATGGTTTCCCAAGATACAAGAGATTCTATGATGAAATAGAAAATCCAGGAAAGCCAGTTTCTGACGTTTGGGATGATATAAAACCCCTAAATTCATGGCATACTGAACTGTTGGGCTATCCAACACAAAAACCTGAATCTCTGCTTGAGCGTATCATAAAAGCGTCCAGTAATGAAGGAGATTTGGTACTTGACCCATTTTGTGGCTGCGGAACAAGCATATCTGTTGCCGAAAGGTTACATAGACGGTGGATAGGTATAGATATAACTCATCTTGCTATTACCCTAATGCGTAATCGCTTACACGATACCTTTGGTAACGAATTAGCGCCATATGAAATAATCGGTCAGCCTGTCGACCTGGCTAGCGCCAAAAATTTAGCGCAGAAAAGCGAGCACTCGGGGAGATATCAATTCGAGTGGTGGGCACTCGGTTTAGTTGATGCTCGTCCTGCACAGGATAAAAAGAAGGGTGCAGATAAAGGCATCGATGGCTATATCAACTTCTTTGATGATAATTCAGGCAAAGCCAAAACAATTATAGTTCAGGTAAAAAGTGGGCACGTTAGTTCTAGCCATATAAGAGACCTTAAAGGTGTTGTAGAACGTGAAAAGGCACAAATCGGCGTTTACGTAACGCTTGAGGAGCCCACCAAGCCAATGAAAGATGAGGCGGTTGCAGCAGGTTTTTATGAACCCGAGTTCTTCCCGGGTCATTATTATCCAAAAATGCAGATATTAACAATTCAAGAATTATTAGATGGCAAAAAAATAGAATACCCGAGATATGCTCCGGAAGCCACATTTAAAAGAGCGCAAAGATTAAAAAAGGATAACGGCGAAGAGCAAGGCAAGATGTTTTAGTCGCTTTTTTGATAACATTTTGATAACGGATTTATCAAGACCATAAACACCCCGACATCACTCCACCCCCATCATCCGCAACACCTCCGGCAGTTGCCGTTCTTCTAATTCCTTCTCAAAGCGGCAAAAATCAGGCAAAGCGGAAAAGTGGAGTAAGTGCGATAAACATCGGCAATCGGAACTGCCAAATCCGGGAACAGGCATTTGTACGTCCGTTAATCCTTGCAAAATTGAGGTCCATTTACATTCCAGCTTGTCGGGGCTTAAAGAGTACCAAACTTGAATTACTTTATTTTGGCGGAGAAGGTAATCGATATGCCAATGCAGCTTCTTTTCCGCCTTTAAGTGGCGTCCCAGCCTGCTGTTTAGCCCGTTTAGCGCGCTGCCGACATAAATATAATAACCGGCGGGGAATTCATAGGTGCCTAACTTACCGATTGTAAGCAGAGAAGGCCTTTCGGCAAAAATCACCAGAGCGTACGTTCCCGCTTCATCCGTTGTCTTTTTGGGCAAAAGGTCTGATGCTTTACCGTCCATCCGCAAAAGATTATTCCTGCCCGGTACGTCCGATAATAGCATCAATTTCTATTTTAGCCCCCAGCGGCAGCTTGCCAACCTGAATTGCAGTTCTGGCCGGCGGTGCGTCGTTAAAATAGAGGGCGTAGATTTCGTTAAACCGTTTAAAGTCGTTCATATCCGTTAGATAGCAAGTAATTTTAAGCGCCCCTTTAAGAGAAAATCCGGCTTCCTCCGCAATAATCTTCAGGCGGTTTAAAGAGGCCGGGGCTTGTTCTTCAATCCCTCCCTGAACCAAGTCGCCCGTAATCGGGTCAAGCGGTAACTGCCCTGAGATATAAAGCGTTTCGTTATAGATTACTGCCTGCGAATATGGGCCGTTCGGCTGGGGGATTTTATCGGTGCAAAATACCTTTTTGTTCATTTCTATCTCCTAATTTACGGTATTATAACTAATATTTTGATACGTTAACCGTTGATATTTCTCCGCTGACGCTAAAGACAACCCGTTCGCAAATGTTGGTTACCCTGTCCGCAAAGCGCTCCATGTTGTGAGCGGCCCAAACGAGCCAAGTTACTTTGGTTATATCTTTGGGGTGCCCGATCATAAACAGAACAAGTTTGCGGAAGGTTTGGTCGTAGAGCTTATCGACTTGCTCATCACGGTTAGAAATAAGCTTGGCCTTTTCGGCATTGTTTTCTCCGAACGCTTCCAAACTGCCTTCCAGCATCTCAATAGCTCTGGTTGCCATATTATGCAGCTCGGCAGGTGATTTTAAATCGGGTTCTTTGCCAATCATTAACGTTATTTTGGCAATACCTTCGGCGTAATCACCCATTCGTTCCAGTTCGGTAACAATACTGAGCATTGCCACAATTTTACGCAAATCCTTTTCTTCCGGATGCCCCGTGCGGATAAGTTGCATACAGTTATTTTCTAAAACGTATCTTTGGTGGTCTATTTTATTGTCGTTTTTGATAACTTTAGTGGCAAGCGCAACATCTTTTTCTTCCAAACTCAGGGTTGCCTGTGCCATTGCCGTTTTAACCGTATTTCCAAAAGCTAAAACCGCTTGTTCTAAGAGTCTTAATTTATTATCGAAGCTTTCAATATCGCTTAGTGTATCGGCTACCTGAAGCTCATCTCCCGAAAGCCCATCCTCGACGGCTTCGTTGACGCGTGTGCCGGATTCGTCAATCTCTTTGCTGACCGCTTTTAATCTGAACTTTAAGGTTACGCGGTCGATAATCTCAAAAAAGATCCATTTGATTACGATGCTCCCCGCCACAAGGTAGAAAAGGACGAAAATTATGTAAGGGGGCTGGGGCCATATTAAATACATTATCCAGCTCCAGACCAAAGAAAAAACAACCCCCAAAACGACTTTCATAAAATTGATATCGAGCTTGATTTTAAGTGCTTTCATAACTTTTACTCCCTTGTTTGAACTTGAAGTTTTACCGTAATTTTGCACCGGTATCGGTATATTTTGAAAAAGAGGCGTTAGCCTGTCTCTTTTATTATTCAACTAATTTAAAGCGGGTTACATCTACCAGCCCCATATCCGTTAGCCTGAGTTCCGGAATTACGGGCAGCGCCATAAAAGAGAGCGTTGCGAACGGGTCAGCAAGTGTCGAACCCAGTTCGGCGGCAATCTTTTTTAAATTCTGCAGCTTTTCCGCTACCGTTTCTAACTGTTCCACCGACATTAATCCCCCGATAGATAGTTGCAGGCTCCCCAATACTTTACCGTTTTGAGCTACCGCTATCCCGCCCTGTAACTTCTCTATTTCTTTAACTGCCGCATAAATATCTTCGTCGTTTGTTCCGGCGGCAATGATATTATGCGAATCGTGGGCGACGGAGGTAGCGAGTGCACCTTTTTTAAGCCCCAACCCTTTAATAAGCCCTTTACCGATATTGCCGCTGGCTCGGTGCCTTTCGATTACCACCAGTTTTAAAAGGTCTCTTTTGGTATCGGTGCAGATATAGCCATCTTTGGTTTGAACCGTTTCCGTTTTCATTTTGGTAACGATTTGATCGGGGACAATTTCAATTACAAGGCTATCTTCGCCTTTGCTTTTGAGCTTAAGATCAGATACGTCAAACGGTTTTATTCTAATCGTATCCGTTAAAGATTTTGCCGCGGGCTGTTTGATATCAAATAAGGCCTTTCCTTTTTTTGCAACGTTTCTCCCTTGATAGAAAACCATATCTATATCAAAATCGGATAGGTTATTAACGGTAATCAGATTAGCAATATATCCGGGGGCGATGGCTCCGATTCTTTTAAGCCCAAAGTATTCGGCGGGGTTAATGGTTGCAAGCTGAATTGCCCTTATCGGGTCGAGCCCTAATCTAATTGCTTTACGTACTACGGCATCGATATCACCGTCGTTTAACAAATCAAAACAACTGCGGTCATCAACAACAAACATACATCTTTTATAAGTTTTATCGGTTACTAATGGTAACAGTTCTTGCAGATTCTTTTCGGAAGAACCTTCCCGAATCATTATATGCATTCCCCGCATCAGCTTTTCTTTGGCCTCGGCCAAGGTTACCGATTCATGGTCGGAATAGATTCCGGCGGAAATATAGGCGTTTAAATCGTTACCTGTTAAATTGGGGGCATGTCCGTCTATCAATTTATCCCGATACAAACCGATTTTATCCAAAACATTGGCGTCTTTGAAGATGACACCCGGAAAGTTCATCATTTCGCCCAGCCCGATTGCATTTTTGCGGCGCATAACTTGCTGTAATTCTTTAGCGGTAATATTTGCTCCGGAGGTTTCCATGTTGGTTGCCGGGATACAGGAAGGGGCCATAAGAAATAAATCCAGAGGCAGCTTTTTGGCCGCACTAAGAACATAATCGACAGCGTCCAATCCGCAAACGTTGGTTAGTTCGTGTAAATCGGTAATAACGGTTAGTGTCCCCCTCGGAACTACCGCACGGGCATATTGCCCGATATCCAACATAGAGCTTTCAATATGGGTATGTCCGTTGATTAAAGCGGGTAACAGGTACTTGCCGTTAAGGTCGATTATTTTTCGGGATTCGGAATAGTTTCCGATACCGGCGATTTTGCCTTTATAAACAGCTACGCTACCGAGTTCAATCTCCCCCGAAAAAACATTTACTGTTTGGGTGTTGGAAAAAATCAAATCGGCCGGTGTTTCGCCTCTGGCTACCGCTATTAATTCGGATAAATTAGCAGTCATCTCATCTCACTTTGCTGTTTTGGTTCGTCTAAAACACAAATGTCGGGCAGGTTGCGAAACTTCTGATTAAGATCAAGCCCGTATCCGACAATAAATTTGTCAGGGACACTAAATCCAAGATAATCTATATCTACGGCGCATGTGCGCCGTGACGGTTTATTTGTTAAAGCGCACACTCTTACCGAGGCAGCCTGTTGTTCTTCCAGCATATCTTTTAGGAATTTAACGGTTAACCCGCTGTCCACAATATCTTCCACTATTAGCACATGCCTGTTTTTAACTTCAAAAGAAATATCTTGTACGATGTTAATTTTCCCGGAACTCTTTGTGTCCTCGTTGTAACTGGAAAGCCTGACAAACTCTATTTCCAGCGGAAAGTCCAATTGCCGGGCTAAATCTGCCATAAAGATAAAAGACCCTTTGAGAACCGACACAAAGAGCGGGTTTTTGTCTTCATAATCCTGCTTTATAACTTGCGCTAACTGCCTGACTTTGAAGTCTATTTCGTTTCTGCCGTACAGAACGGTTAGGTTTTCTTTGAAGCTCATATTAACTGAGATTATAAACCCTGTTTTTGGTATTGTCCACACGCCGAATCCGGATTTTAAAAATTAAGGCGCAAGTTCTTTTGTTTTTAGAAAAACTTCATAATTCGGGGTATAATAAGCCGCCGGGTTTATAAAACAAGCGGAAAGGAAATCTTAAAATGGATAAGCCTATGTTGGGAATTATTACACCGATGGAGGATGAATTCCGTTTGCTTTTTGACGGGATAACAAACCCCGTGCAGTATCAATATTCGGAAATCCTGCTTGTTTCCGGGGTGCTTGGCGGTATGCCGGTTGTAATTGCCAAAAGCGGCATGGGTAAGGTTAACGCGGCACTTGCCGCCCAGATTATGATTGACCGCTTTAATATTGAGAGGCTTGTAATGCTTGGTGTGGGTGGTGTGCTTAACAGTGAACTTAACATTGGTGATGTTGTCGTTTCCCAAGATGTTCTCTATCATGACTTTGATGCCGTCGGGATGGGTTTTAAACCGGCGGAAATTCCTTATTTTGGCAAGAGCATCTTTAATGCGGATAAGGCACTGATAGAGTCGGCACTTTATGCTTCGACAGAGGCATTATCCAAACTGCAGGGTAAGTACCCGGCAATGCTAAAACTGAATGAATGTCAGCCCAAAGCGGTTCTCGGCAGGATTCTTACCGGTGATCAGTTTATTGCCGGAGTTGAGAAAAAAGAACAACTTATTGCATCATTCGGCGGGGATTGCGTTGAAATGGAAGGGGCGGCGGTTGCTCATACGGCCTATGTTAACGGGAAACAGTTTGTTATTGTCAGGGCCCTTTCGGATGAGTGCGGAAGTGATGCGGAAATAGATTTCTACGAATATTTAAAAACAATCGCCCCGCATCTGCTGTTTGAAATTGCGGTGTGCATGATTGACCGTTTGCGTAACGAATAAAAATAACGGCGCCAATCTTATTTGCGTACTTACATTTTTACTTCTAAGCTATTCGTCTGCTTGCTGGCTTTTCCTGTCCAGCATTGCTTTAAACAGTTTCAGGCGTGTTTTTTCTTCTCTGTTGCGTTCTTCAAACTTCATTGAAAGGAACTTAATAGTTTCTTCAAGGTTGGGGATTATAATATTATCAAGGGCGTTAACGACGCGCTTAATCTGGTTTATCTCATGCCCCAGCGTATCCATGGTGCTTTGTAATTCGGCGAGTGCCACCAGCGTTTCCAGGCATTTTTTGAATTGGTCGGTGGTTTTATCCAAAACAGCGGAGGTATCTGTCATGCTGTAACTGTAACTGCCGTAATCAATCCCGTTTAGTTCAAGTGAGGGTACTCTGGTTCCGGCGATGTAACGGCAGCCTGTTGTTAGCGAAAGGTTACTGTTTGCGGTTGAGGCAATAAATTCTTTTTCAAGGGCGGTATAGCCGTTAAAACCGGCCGAAACCGAAAGCATTTTATATGCCAGCGGAAATTCATCAATCATTCTTTTCCGAACTTCAACGGTTTCGCGAACGGTTTGCAGAAATTCAAGCATTAAAATAGATAAACGGTCCTTAATAATCCGCTTAATCCTTTTTGCCAGTACATATCTTCTTTTTAGGCGGATAAGTTCAATTTTTGTCGGTCTTACCGTAAGAATTTGCGCCATAATACTGTTTTATCCTTACTGTGCGTACTTGGGCAGGTATTTCTTAATCAATCTTTCATTAATCAGTTTTAAGTCTTCCTCGGGTAATATCGAGAAAAGGTTCCATCCGGTGTTAAGTGTATCAATTACGCTTCTTTTTTCCTGTTTGCCTTGGGTAATAAATTCTTTTTCAAACCTCTCGGCAAATGATAAGTAAACCTTATCGCGTTCGCTAAGGGCTTCCGTGCCGATAATCGTTGAAATTTCCCTGAGGTTATTGCCCTCGGCATAGGCGGCGTAAAGCTGCATAAATACGTTGTTGTGGTCTTCGCGTGTTTTACCGGCGCCGATTCCTTCTTTCATCATGCGCGAAAGAGATAAGAACACATCAATCGGCGGATAAACGCCCTTTCTTTCTAAGGCTCTTGATATTACGATTTGCCCTTCGGTGATATAACCCGTAAGGTCGGGGATGGGGTGCGTGATATCGTCATCGGGCATGGTTAAAATCGGCAGCATGGTAACCGAACCCTTTCGGCCGATAATTCGGCCGGCTCGTTCGTAAATGCTGGATAAATCCGTGTACATATAGCCGGGGTAACCGCGGCGCGATGGAATTTCTTCACGCATCGCCGAAAGCTCGCGCAGCGCTTCGCAATAGTTGGTCATATCGGTTAAGATTACCAAAATATGCATATCATGTTCCCAAGCCAAATATTCAGCAGCGGTAAGCGCCATTCTCGGGGTTGAGATACGTTCCACGACCGGGTCCGAAGCGGTGTTAATAAAGGCAACCGTTCTTTCCCTTGCGCCGGTGGCATCAAGGTTTTTAATAAAATAGGCTGCATCATCGTAGCTGATACCGATTGCGCCAAAGACGATGCCGAATTTTTCGTCGGTACCGCTTACGGTAGCCTGGCGCATAATTTGGGTAACAATCTGATTATGAGGCAAGCCCGAGCCGCTAAAAACAGGCAGTTTCTGACCCCTTACCAGAGCGTTGAGCCCGTCAATGGCGGATATGCCGGTTTCAATAAATTCTGACGGAGGCTGTCGGCTGGCAGGGTTAATCGGCATTCCGTTAATATCGAGATAACCTTGCGGCACAACCGCCGGGATATCGTCAATCGGTTCGCCCATACCGTTAAATATGCGCCCGAGAATATCCGGCGAAACTCGAAGGCGCAGCGTTTCGCCGCTGCTGCGTAGGGTGCATCTGGCAAGGTCAACCTCGCTGACACCCCCGAAAACCTGGATAACGGTGGCATCTTTACTGACATCAATCGCTTGCCCCGTTCGTATTTCTCCGTTAGCGAGTTTTACGCTAACGATTTCCCCGTATTTGATATTGGGAATGCTTGCCGCAACGATTAAAGAACCCTTAGCGCGGGTTATATCTTTTGTTTCTCTGATATATGTTGAATCTTGTGACATTTTATACTCCCTTTACCAACGCCAGGTCGGATTCCATTTCACTCCACAAAACGCCGAGCCTTTCCTCAAACTCCTCGTTGGGGATATCTTTCATACGGGCGATTTTGTAGATTAAAGGCGAATTACGCAGTTCTGCAACCTTAATTTCCTCATTGGAAATCTTATTTCTGGCAAGTTCGTTAAACTTAATAATCGTTTTAAGCATCATATGGGCCCGTTTGGGCAAGCAGTAAGTATCAATTTCATTATAGGCACTCTGCTGAAGGAAATCTTCGCGAATCATTTTGGTTGTCAGGAGTGTCATTTTATCGCTTTCGGGCAGTGATTCGGGGCCTACAAGCTTAACAATTTCTTCAAGGTCGGCTTCTTGCTGCAGTAATTGCAGCGCTTCACTGCGAATTTCCGCCCAGTTCGGATCGATATCCGCCCACCACTCCCGCACCGAATCGGCATACAGGCTATAACTGGAGAGCCAGTTGATAGCCGGGAAATGGCGCTTGTTCGCCAGTGATACATCAAGGGAGTAGAGCGCCTGAACGATACGCAATGTATTTTGGGTTACCGGTTCGCTAAAATCGGCTCCGGGGGGGCTTACGGCGCCAACCACGGTTACCGAGCCCTGTCTTTCGGGACCGCCGACACACTGTATGAGACCGGCTCGCTCATAGAAGGAAGAGAGCCTTGAGCCGAGATAGGCCGGAAAGCCTTCTTCACCCGGCATTTCCTCTAAACGTCCGCCGATTTCACGCATGGCTTCCGCCCAGCGTGATGTGGAATCCGCTACAAGCAGTACGTCGTAGCCCATATCGCGGTAGTATTCCGCCATAGTAATACCGACATAAATACTTGCCTCACGCGCCACCACCGGCATGTTGGATGTATTGGCGATAAAAACCTCTTTTTCCTGTAACATCCTGCCGCTGTTGGGTTCTTTTAATTCCTTAAAACTGTAAAGGACATCGGCCATTTCATTACCGCGTTCACCGCAGCCGACATAAATATTAAGTTGGGTTTGAGACCAGCGCGCCAGCTGTTGCAGGGTTACTGTTTTGCCGGTACCGAACCCGCCGGGAACACAGGCCTTGCCGCCGAGCGCCAGAGGGAACATATAATCCATAATGCGCATACCGGTAACCAAGAGCTTGGTCGGGTCATATCTGGTAATGTAGGGGCGCGGTTTTCTTACCGGCCAGCGATGAATCATGGGAATTTCCAGGATTTTACCGTCTTGTTCGATTTTTACTACCGGTTCTTCGATTGTAAATTCGCCTTTGCCAATACTTTTAACGGTCCCGCGGATACCGTGCGGAATCATAACTTTATGGTCAATCAAATGGGTTTCGGGAACAATACCGATGATATCGCCCGGTTTTACTTCGGCGCCGATACTAACGGTCGGCGTAAAATCCCACTTTTTCTCACGGGATAATGCGGCCGCTTTAACGCCCCTGCGTAAAAAGGAGCCCTCTTCCATCATAACGGACAGGGAGTTTTGCAGCCCGTCGTAAATTGAGCCGACAATACCGGGCCCCAGTTCGACCGTTAAAATGGCACCTGTCGGCCTTACTATTTCTCCGACACCGATGCCCTCGGTTCCCTCATGAGCCTGAATTACGGCTTTATCGCCGACAAGCCCGATTACTTCGCCGACAATTCCTTCTTCACCTATTTCAACAATTTCATATACCTGTGCCCCGGTCATTCCTTCGGCAATGACTACGGGCCCCGATACTCTCCACGTTTTTCCCATTTTATACAGACTACCTCCCCAAAAGATACCTATATTTCGATATCAAATCCGGTAAACTTTCTGACATAATCCTTATAATATTTGTTTACGTCTTCGGTGTGTTCGCCGCGCTTCGACGGCACTTCAATAATTACCGGCGTCAGAATTTTGTTATCCCGTTGTTTTTCAATCAGATCCCGAACAAATTCGGTATAAGTTTCCTGAATCGCAATTACACCGACCTTCGGGTCTTCCAAAAAATTCAAAAAAGATGTGCGAACCTCTTCTTTAGGCGGGGAATCGTTTTCCGGTACTACATAATAACGCCTAACCCCGGCAAGGCGCAGTCCGCTCACCAAATCCTTGTCTCCGATTACCGCTATTTCCAAACCTATATCGGACATTATCCCACCGTTACCAAGTAATCTTTAATATTTTCCAAAGGAATGCCGTCAAATACCGCTTTATAAATAATGCGGACATTACGCATTTCCGTTTCCTTAACATAGAGATACCAAACGACATCAGACGCTGTCATAACACCGGATGATAAAATATCTTTTAAAAACGCAAAGCTCTTTTTTTCAAAAAAGACATCAATTGCGGCAACGTCTTCGTCTTTATTAAATTCGGTAATTATTTCCTCAATCAGCGGCTTATATTGCGTGCCTTCCAGTTTAGCCGGTAACTCGTTCAGTTTAAGCGACAACATTTCGTTTGCCGCCGATTTGGATATCAGATACCCGCCCCCGATTGTTTTATCGGCTGTGTCGCTAACAGTGCGGGCAACGATTTTTCTTATAACCGTCTTGAGTACCTTTAAATCGGCCATTGCGCCGAATACCCCGGCTAATTTATAACCGCCGTCAATACTTCCCGAAATGGCTAACAGTTCGCTGTAATAAGCCTCGCTAAAGGCGATTTCTATTTCGTTTAAAGCCTCTTTTTTGTCGAGTGTTTCGTAGTTTTTCAAAATACCGGCATAGCTTAAAAGGTTAGCGTCAACCAAAATATCAACAACCTGCGATAAATCTTTGGCGCTTTCAAGTTCGGGCAGAAATCCGCCCCAATTCATAACCCCCGCAGGAATCAGCGGAATCTTTTGCCCTGTTTTTAAGGCGCGCAAAACACCGTTGATATTCATAAGGTCATACTTCGTAACATAAGCCTGCAAAAGCATTTTGATTTCATTGGGGACGGAGTTAAACCAGTAAATGCGCTCGACGGATTTATTAAAATACGCCCATAATTGTCGGTCCGCCTCGTCAAAATCGGCCGGCGAAACCCCTGCCAGATATTCCCCGATTTCGGTATCGCTAAGGGCGTCCGCAATATCCTGAACACGCGCAAGCCTCGCTGTTTCCGGTATCGGTCGATAGACGGCTGTTCCGGACTCCGCGCTTTTAAGAAAAGCAGCTATAAATGCGTATTCACCACTTACCATTTTTTAGCTCCGATTATTCCAATAAATCCTTGCTTATTTGAGGGAGAATTGTCGGCATTAGCATTCCAAGCCGAGCATCATAGGTATTATCAATCAGGTTTCTCCCGTCCAAGCTTTCAATTTTTATCCCGCCCAAGCAGTCGCAGGTTCTAATCTCTTTGACTTTGCCCTCAAGTTCTTTATCTTCGGCGACAAGCTGTTTGGCAATAGGGGCGTCACTTTCTTTAACATAAAGAATTACGCTATCCGTTCCCATCTCTTTGGCGGCGTTTTTTGCAAGCAGACGGAAGTTTGCCGAATCCGGCTTTAAACCGGATAGGTTCTCTTTAATTTTGCTTATTATCAAATCAATGGCTTTGGCTTTGGCAATCGATAATTCTTTGCGCACTTCAATTGCCGCATTAGCCTTAATCAAAGCCGCTTCCGTTTCAGCTTCGGCGATAATCGCATTTCTTGCTTCTTCAAACGCCAATTGTCGTTTTTTGGCGGCAATTGCCCGTTTTTCGGCCGCTTTTAATTCGGCGCCGCTTACTATCTCTTTAGCCTCAAGCCGAGCCTTTTCCAGAATTGTTTTGCTGATATTGTCGATTGACATAATCTTCTTCCTATATTAAGCCTAACATGCTCAGTGTCATTATCGAAAAAACCAAACCGAGTACGCCTAAAAGTTCCACAAACACAGCCAGCATCATCGCGTTAACCAAAATTTTGCCGCGGGTTTTAATCAGTAACGATATACCCGATGCGCAGATTTTGCCCTGATAAATGCCGGAGAAGCATTCGGCGCCTGCCGTAATAATTCCGGCACCCAAGACAATAAGCCCGCTGCTGACGCCGGAAATAGTGGGGACAACCGAAGTAATGATAATAATCAAGACAATCAAGCCGTAGAAGGTTTGTGTCATCGGCAGCGATGCCAAAAGAATCACGTTTCTTAATTGCCCCGAATCTTCGGATAGTGTCGCCGCGCCCGATGAACCGGCAACCCCGATTCCGATAGCCGATCCTATCAAACCGCCTACCAATGCCAGTGCCCCGCCTAATGTTGCAAGAGATGCAGCATCGAATTCCATTGTTTCCTCCTTAACTTGTCTGCCAAATTATTTAGCAGAGATGTTTTATACGGTAACTCTTTTCTTTATTTTGAAGGGTTTGTACTGATAGCCGCCACCCTCATAAAATTTAAACAGAAACTCCACAAAGCACAGGCGCAGGGAGTGGATAAATCCGGTAATTCCGCCAAGTAAAAGGTTGATGGCATGTCCGAAGACAAAGAACAACAACCCGATTATAGCTCCGATAACCGTGCCGACAGGCCCGCCGAATAAATCCCCGAACGTGCCGGTAAGCATATTAAATGTGGAGGCCAAGTAGAAAGTTGCCATTCCCACACCGGCTAAACGGGCGTAGGACATCACATCTCCCAACAGCCCCGTCAGGTCAAAAATCCACATAAAAGAGCCGAGCCCGCGGTTAATGGCCAGGTTGCTGGCAATAATCAGTGCGATTCCGGCTAGCATTACATAGCTTAATATCGAATAAAGCGCGGCACTCATACCGGGGATACTGACCTTTAAGATCGAGTTAATAATTACCGGAAGGCCAAACTGGAGTAAAAATATGCCGACTTTATTAACTGCCGTCCAACGGTCTTTATTTTTTACGGCTTTTACAAGCGCGAGTGCATATCCGATATTAACGTGTACCAAACCGATTCCCAGTGAAATAACAATAAAGGTTACCGGGTCTCCCAGCAAGTTTTTAATTGTTGTGCTTAAAGCAAAATTTTCCAAACCGAATAAAAGGTAGACGTCTCCGAGGTATTGTCCGACCAGCAGCCCTGCGATTAAGCCCGCTCCGCAGCAGGTGTAAATAAGCCGCTGGAACGTTTTAAACTCATCTGTTTGAGGGTCGTCAACAAATTTCGGCAGTAAAAACTTGGCAAGCAGCGCAATACCGATAGCGTAAATAACATCGCAAATCATTAACCCAAAAAAGAGCGCAAAGGAATAGCTTATAATCGGGGTTGGGTCCCACTCTTGGTATTTGGGTCTTCCAAAAAGGTTGACAATGATTTCAAAAGGACGGAATCCGCCCTTATTTTTTAGTTTTGTCGGAGGTTCTTCCCCATCTGCGGGGTATCTGACATCCAGATAAATATTTTGGATCTTATCTTTTAGCTCGTGAACGACTGTTTCGCGGCTGTCATCCGGTACCCAGCCGGAAATCATAACCGCATATTTGGATTCAACGGCCTTTTCCAAAACCGCAAGCCGCTCTTTTTCCGAAACGAGCGCCACATATAACATCGAGAGCTTGGAAAAGTTGTTTTCAATTTTTTTCTTTAACTTGGCATTTAAGGAATCAACCTCATCGGTTAAGTCGGTGATATTTTTAACGGAGTTATCAATAAAGTCCTTAATCGAAATATTTTCGTTTACGGCGGGAACGTTTATTCCGCTTGCCTCGGTAATCAGTGCTTCAAAAGCGGATAAGTCTGCGGCGCTGCCGACACCGTAAATAACGGTATTATCTTCGGATATTGCAATAACGGGTTCAATAAGGTACTGCTGTATTTTTTCGCTGTACTTGCGATAAGCTTCGTTATTTAGAGAAAAAGTTCTTGCAAACAGGTATTTACCGGTATAGTGCAAATCAGACATTAAGATGTTTTGGTTTGTGCTTAAAGGGGTAACGTAACGCACCGTTTCTTCGGTGTTTTTTAATTTTTCGGTTGCCGCAACACCGGTTTCATATAATTCTTCAAAGTCTTGATAAAGTGCGTTAACTTCTTCGGCAAACTCGGCGTTGGTGCGGGTGTAGATGATTTCGGTGTCTTTGTCGGTGGTTATTGAGTTTGCCTTATCGGCGTAACTTAGCATTTTGGAGACGTTTGCAAGGAGGGAGTTTATATTTTCTTTTTCGTTTTCAATCAGGTTTTTGTCAACGGGGGTCAATTCATCACTGCTTTCGACATGCAGAACGCCGATTTTTTGCAGCAACCGCAACACCGTATCGCGCTCATCCTTAACGGCTAAAACCTTTAACTTTAGCATCGATTCCGGCTTGTTGACGATGATGGGTATCACTTAATTTGATCCCCCAGGATAATGCCGACAACCCTTTGAGCGATGTCGTTAATCTTTTGGGGCGGCAAATCGGATATGCTTTGGGCTTTTAAATTTGACTCTGCGATTTGGCGGTTCGCAAAGCTGCGCGCTTCATCAACTATCTTTTTGGCTTCCGCCCGAGCTTCGTCGAGGTTGAAATTATCTGTTTTTGTAACAGCGCTGTCTGAGTCCGCTTCGGAAATTATACGTTTAGCCTCGTATCCGGCGGATTCAAGGATTTTTTCCGCTTCATCTTCAATTGACTTCAGCTTCCCGATCATGCCTTCCATATGTAATCCTCAATTATTCTTTAGACGTTATAAAAAACAAAAGCACCCAAACCTTTTCGGTCGGTATGCAAATTATTAACAATTTAAAGAAGGCTCTGAGTTTTAACTATTAAAGACACTAAAAAACGGTAGCGCAGCCACCGCCCTTTAGCGCCGTTATTTCTTTTCGAGAAACATAACCGGCTTGCAGCCCATTTAAGACACCTCTTTCAGGCTAACGCCTCATAGTATAGCGAATAATTAAGTAGTTAGCAAATTAAGGATTTATTGGCCGAGATTGCGAAGATTTAATAGAGGATGCTTTCGATTTTGAAATATTTAAAAGAAACGGAAAGTTGATGATAAATAAGACATTTATGCTGGGAAAAGCAGTTCTGTGTTATGCGAACGATAAGAAAAGACCTGGGTGTAATATTTATTAAATGCAATAGATTGTGCGATATTATAATCTGAGGTTGAACAAGTAAAATGGTGTTTTCTTGTAAACGAAAATCTAATTATTCAACAGTTTCTATGTTATAACCCAATGTTTCCCCTAGTATTATACATCCCTCCAGTAAATCATTATATTTATTTTCTGACAATGTTATGCCTTTTTTTGAAGGAAAGTATTCTTCTCTGTCTTTTCCCATAAAGAAGATTCGAATATCAATATATTTTGTACCTTTGTATTCATTTAGCATTATTCGAATCTGTTCCTTGGAATTCTTTTGGAATGAATGGATTAAAATCCCAAACTCTTCGCTTTCCATTTCACATCCTCCACATAAAACAATAGTGGGGAAACATCCCCCACTATTGTACCACTGGCTATACTGAAACTCTAGTTGGTGATACTGCCAGAATCCCTTAATTTTTCGGACATATCATCTGCTATTAAATTAAATCCTTTCATTGATCCTGCCATAGCCGCTCCGTCAGCATTATCATTTCTCCAATAATCCGGCGATATAAACTCTTCAAGATTCGTGAGAATATTTTTGATATCACTTATGGAAGGATCGCTTATTCCATTTACCCTTAATTCTTCTAAAATATCAAAAGCCAGTATATGAAAACTAAAAACACCCGGTGTTTTTTGTATAACATATTCATTTGGTGTCTCAAATGCTTCTGGTATTAATTCCTGTAATGCTATCCAAAGATATTTTATTTTTTCGGCCAATCTAGTTGGTGTCCATGTACTATACGGGCGCTGATTTAAAATGGGTTTTAAGGATGTGCTAAAAGATAATTCCCTCACGATGTGGCCACTTTCCTTTCTGCTGTTTGGTGGCTGTATTTTGCCCTTCCACGGTGAATCATGGTCCATTCCGAGTATTTTGATTATTTCGGCCGACGTTGCTTCCCAAACCCTGCCAGATAGCCTTATTGCTCTTCTTCCTTCTGGCGAGCCATCTGAATATTTTAAGGCCAGTAATCTTCGAGCTAAATCTGTACGCACCTTCTTCATGGTTTCATTGATAATTCTAAATTGATTGGCCTCATCTTCTGATTCCATATTTTCTATTATCACTATTGGCAATTCGTAGTCCAACAGCCTGTCTAATCCAAACTCTTCAATTGCTCTTTTAATACCATACACCCTGTGTTGCCCATCCACTATATAAATCTCTGAATTAGCGGGGATGTCAATAAACTCTCCCTCTTTTTCCAACTGCCCCCTGTAACTCAACAATATACTTGTGGGTAATAAAGGGCGGGATTCATTTTTTAAATAACTCGCCACTTTTTTTGTTCGAGCAGGTTCTGGCATTCTTTGATACCCTTTATATTCCCCGCCTTCCTCTCTATAAACATCCACTTCGCAAGCATCTACCAAATCCCCCGCTTTTACTACTCCGGAATACAATTGAACGCCCTCTTGTCTAAACGGAATAACCTTAATTCTCATTTTATCCTCCTGATCAACATATTATTTTTTTAGATCAAGATTATTATATAACTGATCATTAGGTTTGTCAAGTATTAAAGATCATTTTTTGAACAAATTTTCAACATTGAAAAGAATTTGTCACTCTAATTAGTTAATTGGCCGGAATTGCGAAGATTTAAAGGTATAACTTAAACCATTACAGTTTTGAAAATAATCTGACGGCTTCCAAAATCCGCCCGCCTCTTTTCTCTTATAAAACCCGATTTTTGATTCAAAAACCCTAGAACTCGCCCCAATCTGTTGTTATAATGTAGGGGGATTAGAGGCTCTAAACGGCAATAATTCCGATAGGAGGATACAGTGAACGAGATAGAACGTACGGACAGTAAAGAGATAATCCACCCCGGCGAATTTAATCTGGAAGAAAAGCAAATGCTGGAACAAATCTATGCCGGAGCGGGGCTTGAGCCTGTGGTTGAGGCCGGAATTAAGGATTACGATGAAAAGATGCAAAAGGAGAGCAAACTCCTTAACAAGGTTTTGGGAACCCGCGGGAGCGATATTAAGGGTTACGGGGAAGCGGTAGCCAAGAGGGTTGCCTTTGCCGTTTACCAGACGTTAAACCGTCAGTACGGCGGTAAAATGGGCGATTTGCGAATCCATATCAACGCCCTTCAGGACGAGCGCGATCGCGCCCGAGATAAATATGATGACCTAATGGGGCGTGTGGTAGGCATTCTCGGTGAAGAATACAAAAACCTGCGCACGGATTCCAAAGAATATATGGTAAAACTAACCACTATTCTGGATTCGGACCTCAAGGAATCGCGCATAGATCAAAAAGCGTTAGCGGAAACGCTTGCCGATATCGACGGCCTAAGAGACCAAATCAAACGGTTGGAAAACGAAAAAGAAGCCTTAATTAAAGAACACGCCGATAAAGAGACGGCACTGATAAAAGAAAGCGACAGGGTCGCTGCCGAGTTGAAAAATGAAATCGCCGGTAAGCAAGAAGAAATTGTAAAGCTTGAACAACAATCGGAAACCCTAACCGGAGAGCTTGCGGTTTCTCGCGGCCAATACGAAAAGCTGGCAACCAGCGCCAACCAAGTGGCAGTAGCTATTAACTATGAAGAAATCGGTGCGGCGCATGCTGAAAGCCTTTATAAATATCTGGTTGAGGATTCCAAAGTCCCGAAGTTTGTTCTTGAGGGCGTTGGCAAGTTTATCGATTTTAATAAGTACCTTAGAACGGCGGTTGCTAAGGGAGCGGAAGAAGCCACCGTACAAGCCGATGCGATACTTAAGGACGGTATGGAGGGGTAGGGAATAGATCTGTTTTTGATTGTAAAAGCTTTTTGTTAAATTTTTTCGATGTAATTTTGTAATGTTTCTACATCGTAAAGAGATACATTTCCATTGTTGCAGACCAGATAGAACTTAATGTCCAGTTTATGCCAACCAAAACCGCACAGATTTTTTCTAAGGACTTTTATGTAGTCTTCGGTTAGCGGGATTGCCAATGCGTGGCTTGCATTTGTGTCTGTCATTCGACTGATAATTTGTCCAACACCTATTAAAAAGTTCATTTCCGCAGATACGTATCCACCCCTGTCTTCTCCTTTTATTTCGACTATTGTTTTTTCTCCGTTTTTTTCTATAATCAGGTCAATTTTACCGCTTTTACATGGAACTTCCGTACTTATTTTGTAATTCTGAGTTTTAAAGTAATTGGTCAGCATATATTGGATTGCGCTCTCTGTAAAAGGATTCTCTTTGTCTTCATTGGGGATATTGGAATCTTTGCGAGAAACACATTTGCAACATATCCAACCTTCCCCCTCTTTTCCGCGTTTTGCACTTAACCATGACAAAGCCTCATTATGGTCGTCAAAAAATATTTTATTAACGTTTACGTTTGTTTTTTTAATCCAAGAACATGAGGCTGCGTGTAATTTATTATTTGTTGTAGGTTTAATACCGCCCGCAAAGTCGTTGTAAATAAACCCTATTCCTCTACCATGTAAATAGTTCAATCTTTCATTTGTTTTTATTATTTCCATTTATGTAGTTCTCCAATCATTTATTTTTGTTAACATTTTCGTTTTCAAATTCTTGAAGAATTTTGTCTATTTCATTTCTGGTAAAATTATCACCGTGGTCTTCTTCAATCGTATTGGTTTTAGGAGTAAATTCCCAATTACCAACGTGTTCTACTTCAGGATTAAAAAATGTTGCCATTGTTAAGCTTTCTTTGGTTATTAGCTTCCTATATTTTCCAATCTCGGCTTCAATAACTATGAACTTTACGGGTTTGTTAGTAATTGAATATTGTTTTTTCACTATATTTGCGATTGTTTTCATCAAGGTTTCCTTTGGGCGCTCGTACCCCCATTCTTCAAGAGCATAAGTCCCCTTTATCCCAACCCAAACTATACCTTTTCCTTCACGTCCTAGGGTAGCATGGATATTTTTTTCGGAATAGCATGCATCGGGGAATAAATCTAGTAACTTATTGCTTATTTTTGAAAAATGTGAAGGCTCGCCCAATTGTTTTAATGTTAAAAATATTTTTTGCCATAGATTTAATTTTTTTATTATATTAGTTACGCTTTCCTTTATAATTGTTTGACGATCACCTTCAATTAAGGGGCAGTCTTCTCTAAAAATAATATCCTCCAGGCAATTGTTTTGGCAAAAAATGTGTTTCCATGCTTCAAGGGAAGAATCATTCGATGTAAATTTTCCAATCATTTTGATATTGGTTTTAGGGAATTTATTAATCGGTATATCAAGGAGCTTAAATAAAAACATTATTTCATTTTTTATTTTTGAATCTAATATCAAACTACACTTTTTGTTCAGAATATAAATAAGTAGGAGGGACAATAACAATTTTTTATTTGGTACAAGGCTGATTTTCTTCCATGCTTTTACTTGTATTTGTCTTATTCGTTCTCTTGTTCTGTTATATAGGAGCCCTATTTCTTCAAGGGTTAATTTTTTTTCTCCAAATAAACCTTCTCTATAAGAAATGACCGCCCTTTGAGTGCAAGTTAGCCCATCTATCATGTCTTTTAAAGTATTAAATATTATATCTTCTGTAAAGGGTGAATAATTTTTTAAATAATACCTATTTAATATGTCTATCTGTACAGATTCTAGTCGATTTTTATCTATAAACGACAAGATGTATGCTAATGGAAACGTGTAGTTATCATTCGAGTAGGTTCGCAGGTTGATTAAGCCGTAGGCATTACCAAATTCAATAAATTCAGTGGGTATTGTAGTCCATTGGCTCTGTAATCGAAGATTGTTAATTTCGAATAGCAATTGCTCGGAGGATAAAGAGTGTAATCTGAGTGATGCTAATCGAAAGTTGATTCGAATAAACCTTTTAAAAAGAGTATCCTTTGATATGAAGACTGATGGGAAATCGGTTGTATGCCAAATGAATAAGTTACTGTTTTCAATTTTTACCAAAATTTCCTCAATATCATCTTCATAAAAGTGTACAGTTATATCTTCGGCTTGGAATGCATGAGGTAATTCTGCAAGTGTCCTTATAATGTAATTTTGTTGGTCATTATTCATGCCCTGTGTGGTATAGTCCCCCCACTTATTTGCTCTGCGATTCGGCGAGTCCCCTTTTCACAGCTGCCCCAATTTAAATCTACTGGAATCATTTCAATTTTTGGTATATATCTGCGTAAAATAATTACTTTTTCCAACCATTTTCTTTTAACCCCCAAATCTCTTTCTAAATGATTGTATATCCCATCTATTTCTACTTCCAGTTTTTTTAGATCATCAATAAATTTAAAAATAATGTCTCCCAGTTCCCATATTTTTCTTGCGGGTAATTTTATTCGGTTATGTCTAAAATATTCGATTTCGGTTAACTTGGTCTTCATATTAAGTATTGAGTCTTCATATGCCGAAGACGCTTTTTTAAGTAGTGAATCGAAATCATCGTTTTTTAAAAGAAAATCTTTCAAGTTAATTGATGCAATATACCCTTCGGCAGTTTTGTCAAAAGAAACGAATACAATTTCTTCCTTCATTATTTTCTTCCCCAGACTGATATTAATTTGTCCACAAAAGATAAATCATTTGTGTCGCCGACAAAAAGAAACTTTTGCATAGCGTTAGCTATTGCGTACATACAATGTGTCCTTTTTACTTGTGAATTTGTGGATGCTCTTTTGTAAGCAGGGTTCCCTGAATTAATAACGATATTATATCCATCAACCCAAGACAGCTCTTCTCTTTCTGGGGATTCATAAAATGATATTCTAGGTCCTCTTTTACTTGTTCTGCTAATGGGCCCCGCTTTTTTGTCTTTTGCCCCCGCGTTTTCTACTAATGCCTCTCCCGAAGCATCTCCTGGTCCTAATATTGGGTTCTTAGTGTTAATTTTCCCTGTTCCTGAGGGGAAAGTTTGTTCCACACCGCTTTGGAGTCCCGCATCAACTTGGCCGTCCTTTTGTTCTTGCAAAACTTCTTTTTGTAGGGGCATGCCAAAAAACTCACTTAATTCTGGTATTTCATCAATTAATTTTTTAATCTCTTTTTCCAATTTAATCGCTTCGTCGTCAGGAGGAATTTCCGATGATTTAATGCCTAGTTTTTTTAACCAACTTTTAAATTCTTGTCTAATGGGATTGTAAAGCGTCTCAAATTCTTTGTGTTTACCTCTTCTCATAAAATCAGTTTTGGAACTTGTAAGGAAATTAATTAGATCAGGGATTTCAACAACACCAACTATTTTGGGACCTAAGTCTCCCGGAAATTGATTGAATAGATCCGATTTTATAACTTTACCATGAGTACAGAGTAACACCCCACATTGATTTTCCCCCATTGGGTATTCTTTAGAGGATATCCCCAAAATGCCGTATCCGATTTTCCCTCCTTTGCTTGTAGGATAAAACTCATGAATATCGCTTAGGTCAAATTCCGTTTTAAAATTGAACTCTGATATTTCTTTTTTATTTACAATAAAGCGAAGTTCCTTTTTATAAAAATCCAGCTTTTCATATAAAGGCAAAAAATTCAAATCAATTAGTGGTAAATAGTGTTGTTGTATTAAAGTGACGATGTCAGTATGGTTGTTAAAGGGGATGTTAACCTCTTCTCTGAAGATAACTTTTACTTTGGTTCCATATTTAAGATTGTTGGGAGAGGGGATATCTTCCCAAATTAATTTTTTTTCTGTATTAAAATACCAATTTGACCCCCCCGAGAAAGATTTGCTTCGAGTTTCCGTTATTACCTGATTAGCGATATTAAAACTAATTTTTGCGCCAACTCCAGCAAAACCAATTCCTGAACCTCTTGTTTTTAGACCAGCTGCAAAGTCATGATACTGTGCAAAACTCTCTTTTGTCATTCCTGTTCCGTTATCGATGACGGTTAGGGATTTTTCTTTGGAATTATACTCTACCTCGATTGAATTAGCTTTGGAATCCAGTGCGTTTGCTAATAATTCAACAAGAACTACTATTCCGACATCATATGGATACATATCCGCTAAATCTTTAATTAGATTTTCAAAGTTCACGGAACTTTCATGAATCGCCATTTATAACCTCCCGCGATTTGCAATCCAAGTACTCGTAACAATTATAAAATTCATTTTAAATCATATATTATAAATACTCTCTCAATTTCTTAATCAACAATATACGCAACAAAGCTCCCTTTCATCAAAAAGTGGCTGAAAGTTCCCGCAAAACTGGTCGATGAGCTTAATTTGCCCTTAAATGTTATAACGCCTTCGGAGTCCCCGTCCTCGTCAATCGGCTCAAATTGCATGGTAACTTTATTGTTATTGACGGCCATAGTCCCTTGCCATGGGGATTCATCAACATCGATATCTTCCCTGTTGGTATAAAGCGGTGTCAGGACAACATTAAAGTCTGTTTCTCCATCAAGCGGCGGACTAATCACAACTGCACAGGTTACCTCTGTTCCCTTTAGGGTTATATTGATGGAATCGGGGTCGCTGTCGGTGCCGAAAATCGAATCTATTATACTGGTGATTGCCCTGCTGATAGCGGTAATGATGGCATCCAATAATTTCGATTCTTCAACCGTATATTTTAGTTCCCATGTGGTGCAGAGATTGATTACATCGACAGTTGTGAGCGTTTCGGCGTAAAGACGGCCGTCCTTGGTCGAAACGGCTTTAAGGGTTAATACATAACTTCCTTCTTCTTGATAGATATGGTCGGCAACCGGTTTTTTGGTTTCTTTTAGATCCGTACCGTCTCCGAAATTCCAGACGTACTTGGTATCGGACGGAACATCTTTGCCAAGCGCTTTAAATTTGGATTCCACCATTGCAAAGGCGCTGTATTCGTCTTGTTCGAATTCCAAAGAAGCTTTTTGATCATAAATCACTTTTATGCGTTTGAATTCGGAATAACCGTAGTCGATGGAACCCCCTTCCGGATAGCCGAACTCGGTCAGATAGCCAAGGTGGTTTTCTCCTTGCTTTAGAGGCACCTGATAAACCAACGAACCCATATTGGCTCTGACTCTTAAACTGCTGGATACTACCGGCGCAACACCGGTGTAAAAGCTGGTGTACTGGTTGCCGTACCCGCTTTCGACTTTAATTACGACTTTGCCGCGCAGGGACTCGTGGACTTTGGCTGTTTTATCCCCATTGGTTTCCAATATATCCGGACATTTTTTCCATTTGTATTCATCGGTTATCGGATTATAATCGGTGGCGATTTCGTAAGTAATCGGTTCATAGAGATCGTTACCGATGGTGCCCTTTAACATTTGATTATATAAAGTTGCCATCTCATCCCAGTCAACCATCGCGGACTTTGCCATATAACGGATTTCGTTAAAACCGATTGCCCCTTCTGATTCCAAGTCTGCGGCGTTTAATGCCGAAGAATAGGTGTTGAATTTTCCGCTGTCGTAGTTAAGAACTTTGGAAGCTCCGGGGAAATTGGGGTCGGCGGTATAAATTGTTGAGCCGTCAATGCGGTAGGCGATAACAGCATGTCCAGCGACTCTTTTTCTTTTTCCGTCCGCACCGATTTCCGTTTTAGCGACGGCGATATATTGCGGTTCTCCGGTTAGCATCATTGAATATTGGAATGCGGCAAGGGTGTAGTAATCATCAAGCCCTCCCACGTAAGTGCTAAAGGTACGCATTTTAGAATCCCAATCCATTTTTGTTTGGACAACCGAGGCAAAGCGGTAAGCCCAACTGTCGTCTTGCCAGAAGCCTTTGGTGTTAATCCCGTACCGATTATTATCAAAAAGGTTGAATAGTCTGCGGTCTTCGTTTTTTAAATAGCGTTCAAAGTAATACCACATTGCCGATACGCTCTGCCCGGCGCAATGGCCGCCCATCGCAATATGGGACCCCCAATTCGGGAACTGCCAATCGTCCAGCCCCGGCATGAAACCTGTATCGATTGTCGCCCCCTCAAGTTTTGATTTTTTAACCGAGGTTGCCACAAGTTCCGAAAAATGTTGTGTTGCCACTACTATCTCGTTATCGGTAAGCGAAACAAGGGGCAACCCCTCTAATTTTTCGGTCTTTTCATCGTAGTAAAATACCATTGCAAACGAATCATCGGGCAGGTTAATCGGAATTGTGACAAGCATCATCTCATCGGCAAATTTATGGCCGTTATCAACGGTGATTAGGGGTGTCAGAGGGTTAAAATTACCCCCCAGCCGATGGCTTTCGATTTCGCGCGTGGATATTTTAAAGTTTGTATTTTTGTCCATTGCCCCCGCGGGGACATCTATTTGCATTCCGTTTATCGGGCTGTCTTTATCTTCAACAACTATTTTTCCGCCGGAAGAATCCACCGATTGTTTGGCAACTTGATGGCGGCTCCCCAGGTTTAAGGCCTGGCTGGGGTTGCTAAGTACAAAATAGGCGGCCGTTCCGGCCAGTAAAGCAATAACCACCAGTATACTTATTAAGCATCCGCGTCCTTTTTTGCGGGGCGCTTTCGGTTTTTTAGCGGGGGCTTGTTGGTAAGGGGGTGCCGTTTGGTGGGGTGGTGGTTGCTGAATCGGTTGGCTATACCAGCGGCTGCGAGCTTCTGCCAAGGGAATCCAATTCCCGGTACTCGGGCCGTAAAATAAATCGCTTTCAAAGAGCTGCCCGCTGCGATCCATTTCCGCAAGCTGGTTTAACGAATACGGTCCGTTTTGCTGTCCATCTCGATATAAAAACCAATCATTCATAATCCTCTCCAATCGTGGTAATCCCCATTGTTATTATGTTGTCGAGTTGGCTAAAGACAGCTAATAATATCTTTGACTGTTACGTACAATGATAACGTTATTAAGTATAACCATCATAACAGATAGAAATGTGTACGACAATACCTTTTTGAGTTTTTTGGGCCGGATTGTGTGAATAAGTTATTTATATGATTGGCTCCCGCCTTTGATTATTGCAATATTCGCCTCTCTGTTCTAAGATATATCTGTGTTTTAGCGCTTTAAAAAATGCTGCTTGCTTATCGCATTTCAAAATGTAAACTTTTTCTGATTTAAGTCTTATCGGAATAAATTTCGGGAGGATAAAAATGAATTTGGGGAAAGTAGATAGGATTATTCGCGGGATAATCGGCCTGGCGCTTTTGGGCGTGGCTTTATTTGTTTTGGATGGGGCTTGGCAGATAGTTTTAATAGTGCTCGGCGGGGTAATGATTGGTACCGCGCTTAGCGGTTTTTGTCCGCTTTATGTGCCGTTCCGATTTTCAACTAAAAAATAGAAATGCTTTGTATTAGCAAGAAAAACGCTTAAATAGCGTTATTTTAGGCGATTTTTGGGGCCTGCGGATGTTGACAAAAATCGGTGGGCTTTATAAAATGTGTTTTAGCAATCCGGCAAGTACATTGCTAATATAGTATTATAAATCCAGAGGAGGTTGGTAAATGGAATCAATTACAAAGATCGGCGAAGTGCAGCTTGAAGTAACGGGCGAAGTTAAAACCTCAGAAGAATTAAAGGTTATGTTACTTTGGGGTTGGGGCGCCGAAACAACCGGAAAGTTGTCTTTTAATCCGTCCGAGGACTTAAAAGTCGGCGACGGACTAAAGGTTACCATTGAAAAAGTGGTTATTATTCCCGATCCGATAGAAGAGGAACCCGAAGAAGTCGTAGCGGAAGCCGGCGAGTGCCAAGAAGCGGTTGCTGCCGGAGAAGGCGCAGAACCCTCTCCTGAAACCGAAGGCGTGGTCGGAGTCATCGCGGACACCGAGCCGATTCCCGAATGCGAATGCAGTTGTACTTGCACTGCCGAGGAAGGCGAGCAGGCCACGATTGGCACCGAAGGTACCGACAAAACAGAAACCGTATAAATTATAATAATTAGCTAATATTAGGAGGCGTTGAAATATGGAACCGATATTAATCGGACAGGTTGAGAGAAAAGTAACAACCGATGTTCCTGCCAGTGATGAATTAAGGGCATTGTTAAGGGTTGTTTGGACTGCGAAATCCGGGGAAGTTGTGTTTAATCCCGCCGAAGATTTGAAGCGCGGAGACATTATTCGGGTGACCGTAGAAAAGGTTTCCGAAGCCCCCAAAGCGGACTAGTTTTCAAAAAACGCGACAGGTTTTTTATAATCGATTTAATAAAACCCCGGAGGGATCTGGGGTTTTATGGTTTGTTTTAGAAGGAGGTACAGTATGCCATCGGTAGATGTAGTAAGCAAGGTTGATCATCAGGCTTTGGATAATGCCGTTAATAATACACTGCGAGAGGTTGCGACTCGTTATGATTTTAAAAACGTAAAAACCGAGATAACGCTAAATAAAAAAGACAAACTGATTCACATTGTTACCGGTGATGAAATGAAGCTCAAGGCTGTTATCGAGATGTTAAAGGGCAGTTGTGTTCGTTTGAATATAGATGCCAAGTCGCTTGCTCCCAAAAAGATGGAACCGACCTCCAGCGGTATGGTTAAGATGGATGTTCAGATTAATGAGGGAATATCGGCGGATACCTGTAAAAAAATAGTTAAACTAATTAAGGGTACTAACCTAAAAGTACAGCCGGTAATCCAAGACGAGCAGGTTAGGGTTAGCGGTAAAAAAATCGATGACCTTCAGCAAATAATGCAGTTATTGCGAGAGCAAGATTACGATGTCCCTTTGCAATTCGTAAATATGAAAAGAGACTAAGCTAAAACAGGAGGGGGGACGCTCATAAGCGCGCCCCCTTTTTAACCTTGGGGAAAATCCGATTCAAGCACATCCGTTATTTTCTAGGTTTTTTTGACCTCGTTGGATTTGTTTGATATTAAAAATGCCGAGATTATACCGATAATACAAAACAGGACTGCCACTTGCATTGCTGTATTTAAGCTTTCGGCAAACCCCGAAAAAAACATTCGCATTATTTCTGCTTGGAATTCTTCCGGTATACCGCTTAAATCCACCCCGCTGCTGAACCCGCCTTTACCCATCGTATTTATAATTATGTTTTTCATTTCTTCCGTTAGTATCGCGCTGTTATTTAAAGCTGTCTTAACATAACCGATAAGATGGGTTTGTAAAACAGCACCGAGGACGCCGATGCCTAAAAAGCTTCCTATTTGTCTTGTTGTCGACATAATCCCGCTGGCTGCTCCGGATTTTTCCAGCGGGGCGGCTGCCATGATTACTGTGCTGACAGGCGCCATTACAAGCCCCATGCCGATACCGGAGAGTGTCAACGGGAAAATCAGCGATTGCCATGTTGTATCAAGCGATAGGTGCGAAAGTAAAAATATTGAAATGCCGATAATTGCCATTCCGGTGGCAAGTATCCAGCGCGAGGTCTTTTTATCGGCAAATTTACCGGCAAACGGTGCGATCAGTAAAACAGCAAGGGGCATTGGCAGGATTACAAGACCGGTTTTAATGGCGCTAAATCCAAGTACAATCTCAAGGAAAAGCACCAGCAAAAAGAGGATTCCCATTAAGCTAAACATCAACAAGGCGTTTAAAACATTGCCCGCCGAAAAAGAGCGGTTAGTAAAAAGTTTTAAGTCGATTAACGGTAATTTGGAGCGTTTTTCAATCAGAATAAAGGCTGCAAAACCCAAGAGGCTTACTATAAACAGGGAGATAATCAGAGGTGACGACCACCCAAATTTTTGACCTTCAATTAGGGCAAAAGTAAGAGAGAATAAAGCAACGGTTGCCGCAATAATACCCGGGAAGTCAATGTAGCGGCTAACTAAATGCTCCTTGGATTCTTCTATAATAATTAACCCCAGAATTATTGCTATGATTCCCAAGGGGATGTTTACAAGGAAGATATATCCCCACGAAAGATGGTGAACCAGTAAGCCGCCGACAATCGGTCCCAGTGCGCTGGCGGCACCGCTTACAGCGCCCCATATTCCCATTGCCTGCCCGCGGCCACCATCCTTAAAAGCGACATTAATTAATGCAAGAGTAGTTGGCATCATTGCCGCACCGCCCAAGGCCTGGAACACCCTTGAAATAATTAACATTTCGATGCTTTGAGATACACCGCAGAAAAAAGAAGAAATTGTAAAAACGATTAGACCGATAATAAAAAGCCTTTTGCGCCCAAATATATCACCGAGCCTGCCCAGTGTAATCAGGGTGACCGCAAACCCGAGGATATAAACGTTTACAACCCATTCTATATCGGCCAGAGATGCTTTAAAATCATCCATGATGGCCGGCAGGGCGATATTAACAATTGTAATATCAAGGTTAATCATAAAAAGTGCGATTGACAGTACCGCTAGAACAAACCATTTATTGTATTTCCGTTTTGTGGGCATAAAAAATCCTTTTTTGGTTATTCGGTTTCTTTAACTAACGAAGCCAGTTGCGCAAGTGATTCAGAAAGCGTTTTTATTTGATTTGAGTCCATTTTAGCGAGGTTTTCCGTAAAATAATTGCGAACCAAATCGTAATAACCGTTAAGCATGGTTTTACCGGAGTCGGTGATATTAATCAGTATTTTTCTTCTGTCGCTTGAGTCAATTTGTCGTTCAACCGCTTTTTCTTTAACTAAACCATCAATAAAATTCGTCATCTGGGGTTTACTTAAAGACAGCCTTTTGGCAATCTCCGAGGAATTCATAGCTCCTTCGTGTGTCAATAAGGTTAAAATTGCCAGCCGATGATGGGCTATTTTATTTGCCGGAATATAAACGAGGTAGCGGCGCAGGTAATGCATAACAACGTACGCATCATTAATAATATTATCAGTATCGTCAGAATGGTTAAAAAATGAATAGTTCATAAATTAACCAATATTATGGAATATCAATCGGTTGATGTCAATTCCAAAACATAAAATAAGAGTTCGTTTACAAAAACTGTATGAAATATGATCTGTATTGTGTATAATGTTTATATGTATGTTTATTAGGAGGATAGTATGGCTTTTTGCAGTAATTGCGGTAAACAGTTAATTGGTGACCCTGATATGTGTGTAAATTGCGGGGTTTCACTTAAAAAAGGAGGGGTGTCGCAAACGCAATATCAAACTCCGCCTCAGTATCCACAGCAGCCTTATCCCCCGCAGCAGCATTCTCAGCAACCGTATCCGTCTCAATACTCTCAGCAACCTTATCCCCAACAGCAATATCACGGTCAACAGTATCCGCAAAATCAGTATGCCGGGGCTTACGGAGGTGTTTCGGATAAACAAAAGATGGTTGCCGCCCTTTTGGCGTTCTTTCTGGGGACTCTCGGAATTCACAGGTTCTATACCGGAAAAACCGGAACAGGCATAGCAATGGCGGTTTTAACCGTTGTTGGTTGGATTACAACGATTTTCGTGTTTGGTTTTGTTTTGGTTTACGGCGTGGCGTTGTGGGCCCTTGTCGATTTTATTATGATATTATTAGGCAAATTTTCAGATAAATACGGCAGACCGATACTAAACTAGAAAGCATTTGAAATAAAAATTATCCGGTAGTAAAATTAATTGTGTGCCCGGTATTAACGCCGGGCACTTCTCTTTAGATTATTACAATAAAAATTAAAAAGGAGAATTTGAGTGACTCCCAAAATCTTAAGAAAAATCATTAAAATCGATGAAGAAAAGTGCAATGGCTGCGGTGTTTGCGTGCCTGCGTGTGCCGAAGGCGCTCTTCAAATTATTGACGGTAAGGCTAAACTTGTGAGCGAGGTTTATTGCGACGGGCTTGGGGCTTGTCTCGGTGATTGCCCTCAAGGCGCTATTTCAATCGAAGAAAGGCTTGCTTCGGAATTCGATGAAGAGGCTGCTATGGCCTACGTTGAAAGCAAAAAATCGGCGGAAAAGGAAGTTTTTCGAGGTTGCCCGTCCGCTGTTGCTTCGATTTTTGAAAAGAAGGAACCGATAGAACAGCCTGCAATCACAGCGGAAGGTCAGCAATCGATGCTTGGTCATTGGCCGGTTCAGCTTACTCTGGTGCCGCCCAAAGCGCCCTTTTTAGATAATGCGGACGTATTATTGGTGGGGGATTGTGTTCCTTTTTCAATGGCCGATTTTCACACCCGCTTTTTAAAAGATAATGTCGTCTTGGTTGCCTGCCCGAAACTGGATGATTTTCAGGCACATGTTAACAAATTAACCGATGTAATAGCCTCTTCTAATATCAGAAGTTTTACTGTAATTAAAATGGAAGTGCCTTGTTGTTCCGGGCTTGTCAGTATGCTTGAGCAGGCGATGGCAAAAGCCGGTAAAAGGATTCCCTATAAGGAAGTTACGGTTGGTATTAGGGGCAATCTGAAGACGTAAAGGGCGTTCCTATATTTGTCTTTGCGAGACCATTCCCGCAGGGAAGGCGAAGCAATCTTATATAGATAAATTCCTTTGAGATTGCCACGTCACTCGCTAAAAGCTCGTTCCTCGCAAAGACGTTTATAACTTGTCATTCTGAGCCTGCCGAAGAATCTAGGGGTTAAAGAATAGTGCAGCGTTCGGTAACGGATTTTAGGGTAGGGCGATGCCCTTTTTTTGTTGCCGAGGTATCCTCATAGATTATATTTCCCGTCCTCTTAGATCCTTCACTTCGTTCAGGATGACAAACCCCTCGTTCGCCCTGAGCCTGTCGAAGGGTCCTACGAACGAGAGAAACAAGGACTACCATTCGACTGCCGTTATGGTTCGACAGGCTCACCATGAACGGCTGGATTTTTCTTCATTTGTCATTCTGAGGTTGCCGAAGAATCTGGGAGTTAGCGAATAGTGCAGCGTTCGGTAACGGATTTTAGGGTAGGGCGCTGCATCTTTTTTGTTTCTGAAGGCACCTCATAGCCTGTATTTCCCATCCTCTTAAATCCTTCATTTCATTCAGGATGACAAAAAAGCCCGTTCGCCCTGAGCTTGTCGAAGGGTTCAACGAACGAGAAGGAACGAGGATTACTACTCGGCCACCGTTATGGTTCGACAAGCTCACCACGAGCGGCTGAGAAGCACCCTGTCTTTGCGAGACCATTCCCGCAGGGAAGGCGAAGCAATCTCATATAGATAAATTCGTTAGAGATTGCCACGTCATTCGCCTGATGGCTCGCTCCTCGCAAAGACGTTACTATTATTGTCATTCTGAGCCTGCCGAAGAATCTGGGAGTTGGCGGATAGTCTAACGTTTGGTAATGGATTTACAGTAGAACGGTGCCTCTTATTTGTAGCCAAGGTCACCTCATAGCCTGTGTTTCCCATCCTCTTAGATCCTTCACTGCGTTCAGGATGACAAGAGTGGGATTGCCACGTTACTCGCCTAACGACTCGCTCTTCGCAAAGATGGTTTGTATGGATTCCTTTGTTGTCGAAAATAATTTTTATTAGTAATGGCACATCGCACAGTTGAAAGTCGTTTTCGCTTCATCCGGTGAGTGTGATGTATGGCATAACAAACAATCCTGAAGTTTTGGTGAGTAGTCTGAGCCGGGTGTGCCGAAGGTAACCGGGTTAATGTTAAGACAGTGATAGTTTAAGTTTTTAGCGGAGTTTTTATCATCGATATTATGGCATATCAAACAGTTCTCGTACCCGGTCCCCATCAGCAAATTTGAAAAACCGGGATTGTCCGTCTCCGGGGTGCCTCCATTATTACCGCCGCAACCGGTGCCTATCATAGGAATAACCGCTAAAGCTATCATAAACGCAATTAAGAGTTTTTTAGATTTCATTAAAATCCCCCGAAATATGTTATTAAACAATTCTCATACATTATTTTGTAAACTGGTCGTACCAAACTTTATGTTCTTCTTTTGCGTACGACTCGCTAACATTGCCGGTAAACCACGATTTAAGCAGCGTACGGTGTTTTGTAGATAGGACAACAAATAGTACATGAACGATAACCATAATAACAAAAAGCAGAGAAAAAATATCATGTATAAGCGTTGTTACCGCTAATGCAGTGTGCGATATTCCCCAAAAGTGTCCCATTATCTTAATAAAACCGGTGATAATTTGGACGCCGCCTAATATTGCATAGACTAAAAATGCCGCTTTTTGCGACGAAAGATATTTCCCCTCGTTACAGCATTCTTTTTTAAATAAATATTTTCCAATCGTGCCCTCCGACAAATCCTTAAAATTAGGAATTAGCGATGAGAGCTTACAAGAAAAGATATAGTCGGTTAGGAAATAAAAGCCGCCTAACAAGGTAATATTTAGCCCGATAAAGTGCATATTGAGCGGGAAAAGTATACTTTTGAGGGTATCGGTAAAATGAGGAAAGAATAAGAAACCGATTATGAATCCCGATATAATTAATAAAAATATCCCAACTACTGTTAACCAGTGTTCTATAAAAGACCCGATTTCGTGTCTTTGAACCTTTCCGTTTTCGATTATTGCTTTGCATGTAAATCTTTTTCTTAGCAGTCCAAGCAAAATTCCCGCCACGGCAGACACTATAAGTAACCACGGCAATTTGGATAAAAGTAACGTGTCCGGAAATGACGACAAAAGAATTCCCCCCGCAAAAACAGCAAGAAGTGCAATACTGACTAACCATTTAGTTCTGCTCATTAGTAACCTCAAATTATTAAGATGGTTTAAAAAATTAAATTAGCAAAATTATAAATCAACAAATCCCTAGTTTTAAATGCTTCGGAATTCAAAAAGCGCCTGATTTTCGCCAGGCGCTTTTATTATCAAAATCTTATTAAATTATCAATCCCATTGGACAAACATCGGCATCACAACATGGGTGTAGTTATCCATCCCCAGCGGCCTAAAGACGCCCGGGCTGGAAGGGCTGGTTACTTCAAGGGCAACCTGGGATTCGTGTAAAACGTTTAGGATTTCGGTAAGATATTTACTGTTAAAGGCAATCTTTGATTCGCTTCCTTGAACCAGCGCATCCACCTCACCCTCATTATCGCCGATTTCTTCCGAGCGCGCAGTAATTTTCAGTTTTCCGGGGGCTTCTTTAACTCCCGGTGTAATCACTAATTTAATGATATTACTACCGTCACGGGCAAAGATACTGGCGGTTCTGGTTGCTCTTAAAAATTCCGCAATATCCACCACGGCGCGTGTTGAATAGCTTTGCGGGATAAGCTGAGAATACTGCGGGAAAGCCCCCTGAATCAGTTGTGAAACAAGTTCAAAATCTTTAAGCTTAAATAAAATCTGTCCTTTGTTTGTATTGACTCGGATCTCAATTGGGGCCTCTTGTTCTGCGGCCATTCGATTAAGTTCCGCTAATGTTTTTGCCGGAATGATAGCGGTAGTTTTCTTTTCAACGGGTGTTGCCAGCGGCATTTTATAAACTGCGAGCCGGAAACCGTCGGCGGCAGCCAGTGTTAAAGTATCTCCTTCAAATTCGGCATTAACGCCGGTCAAAACAGGTCTGGATTCATCGACGGCGGCTGCAAAAACAACTTTTTCGATTCCTTTTCTTAAAGTTTCGGAATCTATGCCGGTTACCACGCCGTCGTCAACGCTGGGTATCGGGGGGAAATCTTTGGCATCAACTCCGCCGATTCTGGCTTCGAATCGGGCGCATTTCAGTTGCATTGTGCGGGTGCGTGCGGACAAGCTCATATTGATTTTATCGTTGGGCAAAGACCCCACGAATTCGGTCAATAGTTTTGCGGGTAAGGTAATCGCACCTTCGTCTTCCACTTTGGCGCCGATCCAAAAAGTAATCGCCATCTCCAAATTGGTTGCCACAAGTTTGAGGCGTCCCTCATCCGTTGCCAATAGGACATTGTTGGTAATTGGCAAGGTTGTTCTGGTTGTTGCGGTTCTGCTGATGTAATTTAAACTGCGATTAAGATTTTCTTGAAGACAAGATAATTTCATGACGCACCCCCGATATATAGTAGTGTCGAGTAGTATATACCAAAATGTGGTATTAAAACAAATATTATTACAATATTTTAGACAATTTGGAGCAGTTTTTTCAATATCGGAACAGCGTTTCGGGCGGCCATTCCGCGATGGCTGATTTCATTTTTTAAATCTTTGGAAATTTCTGCCATTGTTTTTCCGAATTGCGGCAAAAAGAAAATCGGGTCATAGCCGAAGCCGTTTTCACCCCTCGGCTCAAAAGTTATCTCCCCACAACATTCGCCTTTACTAAGTTCGGTCTGCAAATCTCCGGGGGTTGTAATGGCAATAACGCTGCGAAATCGGGCTTGCCTTTGGTTTTGAGGAATCTTTTCCATTTTGCCCAGCAGATATTTAACCCGGTCGCTGTCGGAAGCATTTTCTCCCGCATAGCGTGCAGACATAACACCCGGTTCTCCCCTCAGCGCCTCCACTTCCAACCCCGAATCGTCAGCTAATGTTAAAAGACCGCTTGCCTTGGCAAAAGAAAGGGATTTTAAAGCGGCATTCTCTTCAAAAGTGGCGCCGTTTTCAATAACTTCCAACTCCAAGTTGATATCGAGAGGAGAAATAATAGAACAGGGCAAACCGGCGAATATGAGTTTAAACTCAGCCAGCTTGCCCCGATTGTTAGTGGCAATAAGCAGCGCAGACATTTAGTCTTCCAGGGTTGTAAAGCGCTCCTTGAGTTTTTCCATTACTAGCGGCATGGTGGTATATTCCATTTCCTCCAGCGGTAAGCGGTGCGGCTCAAAAGGACCGTGGCGGCGTAGGTATTCCGCAGCCCAGTTAGCCTGTTTGCGCGCTTCGTCGAAAGAAATATCGTCAAACATATCGCGTGGGCCAATCAATTTTCCGTTCGAAAGTTGGAAACCGAGAGCGGTTACTCGAGGCGGACCGTCAAAGCGGGTCGGCTTGCTGTCGGCAACCGAAACGGGCATTAGCGGGCCGTTGTGCGAGCCGCGCATCCAGCCTTCAACCAGTGACGGCTGAGTAAAGGGTTCAACAACTTCACCGACGGCTGGGAAAGCGCCCTGGCAGCGTACGATGCAAACAGGGTCGTCTTTACCGACATAGCGTCCGGCAATTAAACATAATTTCTGTGTCGAAGAAACGGCGGCTATTTCACCGGTATCTCGGCTGCTAACCGATTTAACGGCATAACGCGCCGGTGCGCCGATAAGAACTAAAAGGTCATAGATTTCTTCGGGGGAATTAAAACAGACCTTTTTACTTTCCTTAACATCGTGGACTTCAAACGAGAAGCCTTTATGCATATTGGGGGCAATTACCAATCCGATGGTGTTAAACGGGTCGGCAAACATTTTGTATAAGGGCATATTCCAAGCGCCGGAAGAAGTTTTATCGGCCATAAAGATTACAATCGGTTCGGAGGTTCTTTCTTCAATTTCCATCTCGGCAACGCCGGGTCCCATTCCTTTAACGTTACCGGAGAAAGCGTCGGATAATAAGTCTTGTCCGGCTCCGTACAATTTTAACTTTTTGGCAACCTCGGTTCCTTTAACAAAGGTATCCCATGCCATTTTGTGGATTTTTTCATTTGCTTCACCCAACTGGTGGGTCATTATCAACTGCAGGTCATCGCCGCACTTGGTGACGTGATAATCAATCAACATTCCTTCGGATTTAGCTTTCTCCATGCTTTCAATTGCCGAAGCAATTACGTCGGGGTGGGAATCGGAATGACCGACAAATCCGCCGATGTCTGCTTTAATTACACTCAAAGTTAGTTTCATTATGCCCTCCAAAAAGACTTAAATAAATAATATTTGCTTAATAATCAATCCCTCGGCGCGCTTGTATGCCGTCATTATAGGGGTGTTTTATCATTAACATTTCGGTTACCAAATCGGCCGCCTGTACTATCTCGGCATCCGCGTATCTTCCGGTTAAAATCATCTCTACGTTGGCCGGTTTTTCTTTGATTAGCGTAAGTAAATCGTCCGTGCAAACCAACCCGAGGTTAACCGCCATGTTAATTTCGTCCATAATCACTACGTCGTATTCTCCGCAGAGGACGGCATTTCTTGAGGCGTCAAACCCCTTTTGGGCCTGTTCAAAATCTTCGGGACGGATGTTGTCTTTATCCACCCAACCTTCGCAGCCGAAGCTTTCAAATTTAACCCCGGAAAGTAAAGACAGGGAATGTTTTTCACCGTGAACGTAGTTGTTGGCTTTTAAAAAGAACGCGAAATAAATTTTTAATCCGTGTCCGGCTGCCCTTGAGGCAATTCCGATGGCGGTTGAAGTTTTCCCTTTGCCATCTCCCGTAAAGACTGAAACCAGTCCTTTTTCCAGTTTATTCGGTGTCATTTCACTCCTAAAATTAACCAACGCGGCTGCAAGTATTACAGCATAACAGTTTAACAATCACACTCGAGTTGTGTCAAGGAACACTGAGGGGTTTGTTAACGTTTTTAAACAGAATGTTTGCATTGAGATAAAGTTTCCATTAAAATAGCTTTCCATGAGGTATGTACGATTTTCAACAAACGGAAAAAGCGAATACGGTGTGCTGAACGACCATACAGTTCAGAAGTATGAAGGGAAACCCTTTAAATATCTTGAACCGACCAATGAGTTCTACCCGCTTGAAAAGATAAAGCTCCTTGCTCCCTGCGAACCGTCCAAGATTATAGCAATGGGTCTGAATTATCATTCGCATGCCAAGGAAATGGATTTACCGCTTCCGAATTCGCCGCTGACATTCTTAAAGCCGTCAACATCGGTTATCGGCCCCGGCGAGAGTATAGTCTATCCCGATTCGTCAAGCAGGGTGGATTATGAGGGAGAGGTGGCGGTTGTAATCAAAAAAGCCGGCTGGCGTATTTCCAAAGAAGACGCGATGGATTACGTTTTAGGTTACTCTTGTTTTAATGATGTTACCGCGAGGGATTTACAGAGGGCGGATCTCCAATGGACAAGAGCAAAGGGATTTGATACTTTTGCCGCTATCGGTCCGTGGATAGAAACCGATTTAGACCCATCCGATATTGGAATTGAAACTTATTTAAACGGTAAACTGAAACAGAAGGGCAATACCGGGGATTTAATCTATACTATTCCCGAGATAATCAACTTTATTTCTAATGTAATGACGCTTTTACCGGGCGATATTATTGCTACCGGTACACCGAGCGGAATAGGGCCGATGTACCCGGGTGATGTTGTTGAAGTTAAAATTGATTCCGTTGGTACTTTGAAAAACAAGGTAATTAATAACGGCTGTCAGTAGAAAATCCAATCGAATTTGTGAGAGAAGGGCGGGAAACCGCCCTCTTTTTTTATGCCCTCAAAAATGTCATCCTGAACAAAGTGAAGGATCTAAGAGAGCGAGAAATGTAGGCTATGAGGCATCCTCGGCGATAAAAAAGAGGCATCGTCCTATCATAAAATCCGTAGCCAAGCGCAGCACTATCCACCAACCCCCAGATTCTTCGGCAAGCTCAGAATGACAATAATAGTAGAAACGTCTTTGCGAGGAACGAGCCTTTGGCGAGCGACGTGGCAATCCCCAATAAATTTAATCTATATGAGATTCTTCGCTTCGCTCTGAAAGACAGAGGAGGATTGCTTCGCTGCGCTCGCAAAGACAAAATGAATCGCTTCGTCTCTTCTATCGAGAACGGTCTTGCAAAGGCAAAGGGAATATCACCCTAAATGAGGCGAATGCCCTACCCCTTTGCTTTTTTCTGCAGTTTGTAGAGTTTATTAAGCGCTTCCAATGGGGTTAGCGAATCTATATCCAACTTCTCAAGCTCTTCCACGACCTCCGGTTTTACCCCAAACAAGGAAAGCTGGGGGTGGGGTTCTTGTTTTTCGGATTTAGCGGAAGCGCTTTTGATACTCTCGGACTCCAGTTCAGCAAGGACTTCATCGGCGCGGCGGATAACGGTCTTTGGCATCCCCGCCAGCTTTGCGACATGTATCCCGTAACTCTTATCCACTCCCCCGGGGATAATGCGGTGTAAAAAGATAACGTTTCCGGCGTCTTCGGCAACGCCAACATTAAAATTTCTTACCCGCGGAAGATAATCGGCAAGCCGCACAAGTTCATGGTAATGGGTGGCAAAAAGGGTTTTGGCTCCCAATCCTTTATGGTTATGAATATATTCCACCACGGCGCGGGCAATCGCCATTCCATCGTAAGTGCTGGTACCGCGCCCGATTTCATCCAATATAAGCAGTGATTTAGAGGTGGCGTTGTTTAAAATATTGGCGGTTTCAACCATTTCAACCATAAAAGTTGATTGGCCGGACGCCAAATCTTCGCGGGCGCCGATTCGGGTAAAAATACGATCGACCAGCCCGATAACGGCTTTTTCAGCCGGAACAAAACTGCCGATTTGCGCCATTAAAACAATCACGGCAATTTGCTTTAGATAGGTCGATTTCCCGGCCATATTGGGGCCGGTTAGGATAATTAATTGAGCATCATCGTTGGAAAGCGTCACGTCATTCGGGATAAACTCGCCTTGCTTGAGGTTACTTTCGACAACCGGATGTCTGCCCTGTTTGATAATGATTTGATTACCTTCGTTAAGCTCGGGTCTGGCGTAATTATTACGAACGGCTACTTCGGCAAAGGCAGAAAAGAGGTCAATCTCGGCAATTGTATTGGCAAGAGCCAGTAAAGCCCCACCGTAATCGGCAACTTGCCGGCAAACGCGTCTGAAGATATCCGTTTCCAGTTCGTTAATTCTGTCCTTGGCATTTAAGATAACCGATTCGTATTCCTTTAATTCGGGCGTAAAAAATCTCTCCCCGCCAACGAGCGTTTGTTTGCGGATATATCTCTCCGGTACCTGTTGCAAGTTGGATTGGGAAACCTCAATGTAGTAACCAAAGACGCGATTGTATCCGACTTTAAGCGATTTAATTCCGGTTTTCTCGCGTTCCTCTTTTTCGAGGTTAGTGAGGTACTGTCCGGCGTCCTTGGAAGCTGTGCGCAGTTTATCAAGCTCTTCGGAGAAACCGCGCCTGATTACCCCTCCGTCTCCCAAAGACGATGTCGGCGGTTCTTCAATCGATTCCTCAATAAGCGAGATTAACTCCGGTTGCGGCTTGAGTTTGTTTTTTAGCCACTCCACCGGCATAAAATCAATGCTTTCAAATATTTGCAAAAGCCTGGGGACGGTTTCAAGGCTGTGTTTTAGGGCGATTAACTCCTGCGGCATTGCAATATTTGCGCGGATGCGGTTTGTTAAGCGCTCAAGGTCGGTTATATTTGCCAGTTCGTTAATAAATTGCCGCCTTGAGATATTATCGTTTAAAAACCATTCGGTGGCGTCTTGTCTGATTGTTAATTCTTGTAAATTCAATAACGGCTGCCCCAGCCAACGCTTCAGCATTCGCCCGCCCATTGATGTTTTGGTTAAATCAATAATTGAGAGCAGCGAACCGCCGATATTACCCGAAACCGCACTTTTAAAAAGCTCCAAATTGAATTGTGTGGTGTTATCCAGCGTCATAAAAAGCGAGGGGTTGTAAGTTGAAAGATGCGTTATTTGTTTTACAACGCCCTTTTGTGTTTGCTTGAGGTAGTGCAATACAGCCCCGGCAGCTTGGGTTGCCGACGGTAATCCGGCGCAGCCGTACCCCTCAAGTGTACTTGCCTCAAAATGGTCAAGCAGGGTCTTACGGGCTACTTCGAATTCAAAGTAATAATTTTCAATATGGCTAACAGTTGGGTTAATCCCGATTTCCGGTAAAGTCGCTCCTTGCGGAATTACAATTTCCGCCGGTTGTAAGCGTTCCAGTTCGGTTTTAAGGTTATCGATATGAATCTGCGCAGTTGCAAACTCGCTGGTGGTAATATCGACATAGGCGATACCGGCTGTTTCTCCGTTTGTTATAATTGCCGCCAAGTAGTTATTGGCTTTCCCTTCCAAAAGCTCGGGCTCAATAACCGTTCCGGGGGTGACCAGTCTTACGACATCGCGTTCAACAATTCCTTTTGTTTCTCCCGGTTTGGTAATTTGCTCACAGAGGGCAACTTTATAACCGCGTTTAATCAGTTTTGCCAAATAATCGTCAAGGGCATGGTGGGGGATTCCGGCCATCGGGATTTTGTAGTTTTTACCCATACTGCGGGTCGTTAACACAATTTCCAGTTCGCGCGCCGTTATTTTGGCGTCTTCATCAAATGTTTCGTAAAAATCCCCCAGCCTAAAAAAAAGGATGGCATGGGGATATTGTTGTTTTATTCTGAGGTATTGTTGACGAATAGGTGTCGGATTATCCTTCATAATGGATATATTCTACTTTAATCGGCTTACAAATAAAAGTAATTTGCCGTTTGAAGATAAACAAACGGGCGGTCTAATCGTCCTTTATGTTAGAATGAAAGGCAGTTTATGCAAAAAGGGTATGGAATGAAATACAAATTAGTGGCAGTGGACGTTGATGGGACGTTGGTCGATAAAAACGGGAAGGTTTCCCAAGTTGATATTTTGGCAATTGCCAAAGCGCAATCAAAGGGTATTCAGGTTTCGCTGGCAACGGGGAGGGTTATCAAGGCTTGTCGCCGCATAATTGAAGAGGTTTCTCTTGGCGGGCATCATATTTTCTACGACGGAGCCGTTGTTACCGACCCGGTTGCAGATGACACCGTTTACATTAAAACAATTAACGAGGGCGTGCTGCGAAGGGCAATCGAATTTGCGCGCGCAAACGAAATTTATTTAGAGCTTTATACGACCGAAAAGTTCTACGCCGAGCGGACAAACTGGTCGGATGTTGTCCATCGCAATTATTTTGGGGTGGATCCGATTATCGAAGATTTGGATAAAATCTGTGAGTGTCACAAAATTGTTAAGGCCGAACTGATTTCACGCAGTAAACAGGAAGATGCTCAAATTGAGATGTTTAAAAATGAATTCAACGGCCTTTTGCGCTTTTCGTCCGCACACTCTCCGGCGCACCCCGATATTGAGTTTGTAAACATTGTTGATCCGCTTGTTTCCAAAGGAGAGGCCTTGCGGGCTTTGGGCGAGCATTTGCAAATCAAAAAGGAAGAAATTCTGGCAATCGGGGACGGGCTTAACGATTTACCCCTTTTTGAAGCGGCCGGAACACGGGTTGCAATGAAAAATGCCTACGATGTTTTAAAGGCAGAGGCCGATGATATAACAAATGATGTGGAAAATGGCGGGGTGGCGGCGGCAATCGAGAAATATATCCTCAACAGCCGATTTTAGTATTCTAAATTAAAGCGTTTCCTAAGTGTTTCCATGCTTGGCGGGTTTGAGCGAATTATCGGCGGGCTTTTTATGCGGGCCTTTTCCTCTGCAATTTGCTCCATTTTGCGGTATTGTGCCGCCAAATTGGTGTTATCGATACTGGCAACACACCTTTGGCACTTGCGGGCAACATAAAGGGCGTTATCTTCAACGGTAAACCTCTGCATTGTATCGTAACGCTGGCGCATTGCCTCAATAGCGCCCCTGCGTCGAAACACGCGAGCCCCTAAGAGTTCTTTACTTGCGGTTTCCCGCGCCTCAATGTAACTCTCGGCTTTGCGGCGGAAATAATTCTCGTCATTACCGTCAAACATTACATAATTCCTTTATTAATCGTATTAAGGTTAATTATGTCTAATAACTTGTATCTAATTTAATATTTAACGGTTGCGTTGTCAAGAGGTTTGGCACCGATAATTCTACAAAATTATGATTGACACGATAATTAATGAGTTAAACTTTATAACAAGGCAATTTATCGAATGGTATAATTTTGCCTTCATCTGCGCTAAGAGCTTCAAAACAATCATTGCAAACTACTATACAATTTTCAGTATTCCTACGTCCGTTCAAAGCTATGAGAATACGAGTAGTATAGTTACAATCCTCTTAACTCAATATTCTTTTACAACATCTGGCACACTTCTCTCCATGACCACTATCAGAACCTTGTCTAAGACTTGCTCCATTTCGAACCCTAAAATTATTGATAATATCCATAATAAGCCCCCTAAATTAGACTGGATAAAAAATGGTAATGATTATAATGTTTGCTTAAATGGCAATTGGACTTGCATATATCTTATGACTAAAAAATGTCTTATCTTACCAACTTCAAATTTAATGCAATATTTAACAAATTATCCGTAATCGGCTTGCGGAGCGCTTACCGATAGCGGTTAAAGCAGTTCTTTTATTTTTTGTGCCAGTAGCGGAGTAATGCCTTTAACTGAGGTTAACTCTTCGAATGTCGCCGTTTTAATTTCGGCTACCGTTCCGAATTCTTTAAGCAGGGCTTTCTTGCGTGCGGGGCCTATTCCCGGTACGCCGTCGAGTGCAGAAACAAAGGTTTTTTTCTTGTGCAGGTGATGATGATAGCCGATTGCAAAACGGTGGGCTTCGTCTCTGACCCGCTGCAGTAACTGTAATGCGGGTGAGTTTTTAGCTAAAATAATCGGTTTTGAAATGCCGGGGAGAAATATTTCTTCGTTTTCTTCCGCTAAACCGATTAGCGCCGGAAGTTCAACCCCAATTTCCGCTAAAACAGCGGTAACCGCGCTGAGTTGTCCTTTTCCGCCGTCGATAAGCACAAGGTCGGGCATTTTACTCCAATTATCCGCAGCCTCTTCTCCCGTTTTTTTGAATCTGCCAAAGCGTCTTCTGATTACTTCTTGCATCATCGCAAAATCGTTGGGCTGCTCTAATGTTTTAATCTTAAAATGGCGGTAAAGCGCTGTTTTGGGGCGTCCTTTTTCAAAAACAACCATACTGCCGACGGCATCTTTTCCCTGTATATTGGAAATATCATAGCCTTCGATACGCAGCGGCAACCCCTCCGTTTTAAGGACTTGCTGTAATTCTTCCAATGCGGCGCCAAGGTTATTCTGGCTTGATATTTGCTTAATCATTAATTCTTTTAATCCCAGCGCGGCGTTTAGAGCAACCGTTTCAATCAGTTGTTTTTTATTCCCCTTTAGCGGGGATTGGGTTTTTACGCTTGCGCCTTTTTTCTTACTAAGCCAGCCTTCGATTACACCTTTATCCAAAATCGGGTATTGCAGAACGATTAACGAGGGGATGTAGGCGGCGGATGAATAGAACTGCTTTACGAAATCGGTCATTACCTGTATCGGTTCTTCGGATTGAACCCCTTTAAGAGCAAAACCCTCTCTGCCGATAATTTTACCGCCGCGGATAAAAAATATCTGTGCGTATGCGGCGTCTTTTTCTTGCGCGAAAGCGATTACATCCTGTTCGCCTTGAACGGTTATTGCCAGTTTTTGGCAGTTGATAACCTCTTTGATGGCTTTAATGCGATCCCTAATCATTGCCGCTTTTTCGTATTCCAATTTCGAAACGGCTTCTTTCATGTTCGCTTCAAGCTCTTTAACAACCTTTTCCTGCTTGCCTTCCAAAAAGAGGATTAATTTTTGAATGGCTTTATCATACTCTTCTTTGGAAATGGCTCTGATGCACGGTGCCGGGCATTTATGGATGTAATATTCCAAACAGGGCCGCGTAATTTTACGGGATAAATCTTTGGTGCAAGGACGGAAAGGGAAAATCTCTTTAATGGTTTTTAATGTTTGCCTGATTGAATAGGCGCTTGCAAACGGGCCGAAATAACGGGCGCCGTCTTCTTCCAGCCTGCGGGTAATTTGAACCCTGGCGTATTCCTCATTGGTTGATATTTTTAAATAGGGGAAGGTTTTATCGTCTTTAAGCCTGATATTATAAAAGGGCTTATGCCTTTTGATTAGGTTAAGTTCAAGGATTAAGGCCTCCTCCTCGGAGGCCGTTATAAAATATTCGATGTCATCAATACGCGGAACCATATGCGTAATTTTAAAGCTCTGTTCCGTTGACTCGGCAAAATAAGACCTGACACGATTCTTTAAATTGATTGCCTTACCGACATAAATAATCGTGCCTTCGCTGTTACGCATAATGTAAACGCCGGGGTTTTCGGGCAGGCGCTCCATTTTTTCGGCTAAAGTGTTATTACCCAATATCTGTTTTAACCTCTTAGTAATATTGTATCACAGGCTAATTTGAGAGCAAGTAAAAAGGGTGCTCCGATTACTTAAAACCGGAGCGCCCCGCGGTTTCCAACAAACTGTAGTTACTTATCGATATTGTTTAAAGCGTCAATGTGCGTTGCCGTTTCTCTCGCCTTATTTAATAACTGCTCGGACAGGACCGAAAGCGTATCGGCGGCGGCAATAATTGAATTAACCGAGAAGACGGCAAGATTCGCAATTTCCGCGGCGGCTTTTGCGGCTTTATTGGCTGCCGCCTCACCGGCTTGACGCAGTTCTTCGGTTTTTCGTGTTGCTTCGTCGGAAAGCTGTTTAAAGGTTTGGATTGCTTCTCTGGCGGCATTTTCCGCTTCATCGGCTCTTTCCGAAGCATTTTGGGCGGCGGCAATCGCACCGGCGGCAATAATTTCGGCCTGATTTACGGCGTTAGCCCCCGCTTCGGTTGCCTTATCGGCTGCCAGCTCGCTGGCACGGCGCTTTTCCTCGGCCTTTGCAATTGCTTCGTCGGACATCGCTTTAAAGGTTTCAATCGCATCCTTGACCGCCCGGTCGGCTTCCTCGGCTTTTTGGGCGGCTTGTTCGGAGGCGCTGATTGCCCCGCCGGCGATTAACTCGGCCTTGGCGGCCGCATCGGTTGCCGCTTTTGTTGCTTGTGCCGCCGCTTCCCGGCCGGCCTGTTTGGCCTCTTCCGCCCTTTTACTGGCTTCGTTTGAGGCCTCGGTTGCCGAAACTGCCGCGGCGTTCGATGTCCTGGCGGCCGCTTCCGCTCTGCGCGCGGCTTCCGCTGCCGCTTCGATGTTGGCATCCATTTCATCCAATATTTGCGGTAAAGGCTTGGTTAAAATTTTGGCCCCCTTAAAAGAGGGCTCTTCGTCAGCAATATTTTCCGGTTGATTGTTTTTATTTTCTTCTTTTTCCAAAACTATTTTAACTCCGTCGTAATAAATTAAATCCCTTTTAATAATATTATAGATTCAATTTTTGAAAATTAAAAACGCCTTTACGCTTAAAAATAATTTACAAACGATTTTTGCTACTTAATTATTTTTGAAGGTTATGTTAAAATAGGGGGAAACTTAAACAGTGAGGAGGCATTGTGAGAGAAGATCTTGATAGCTTTTTAAATTACCTTACTGTAGAAAAAGGCTTTTCGGTTAATACTGTTGAAGCATACCGTAATGACCTGCTGCAGCTTTTGGATTTTGCCGAAAGGGAAAGTGCCGGTAAAGACGTAATCCCATCGTGGGAGGGTTTTAACAGGCAGAGTATGCTAAGTTATGTGTTAAGCCTTAAAGAAAGAAAGTACGCGGTAACAACTACTGCCCGCAAAATTGCGGTGGCCAAGTCCTTTTTCGGGTTTATGTTGTCTGAAGGCAAATTAAAGGAAAATCCGACGGATAACGTAAGCTCACCGAAAGTGGGTAAACCGCTCCCCGAAGCGCTTTCGATAAGCCAGGTACGCAATTTAATCGAACAGCCGGCTAAGCTCGCTACCCCCGATGCCAAGCGTGACCGTGCGATGCTTGAACTTCTTTACGCCAGCGGGATGAGGGTTACCGAACTGATTTCTTTAAATCTCGGCGATATTGATATCGAGAATAATTTTGTGCGCTGTTTTGGCAAGGGAAGCAAAGAGAGAATGATTCCGATTTATCCCCAAGCGGCGAAAGTTATTGATGAGTATATTAAGGATGTGCGTCCGATATGGGCACACAGAGATACAGAGAGGGCCTTGTTCTTAAACCAAAGAGGGGAACGTTTAACAAGGCAGGGTTTGTGGCAGATATTGAAAAATTACGCCAAAGATGCGGGGCTGGATAAACAAGTTACCCCGCACACTTTAAGGCATAGCTTTGCCACCCATATGCTAAGCGGCGGCGCGGACCTGCGGTCGGTTCAGGAATTATTGGGGCATGCCAATATCTCTACTACTCAGATTTATACCCATTTAACCTCGGAGTATGTCCGAAAAACCTATGAAAAAGCCCATCCGAGGGCTAAGTAACCTTAAATTAAATCCGTCTAAAGAGGTCTGTGATGTCTGCAAAACAAAAACGCGGCAAAGGGAAGTACGCATATCAAGCTAAGGTGGGGAAACGTGAAGAACGCCCCGCGGCAGATTCGGAAGTTATCGCCCCTATTGCCGATGAAGATAAAAAAACGGCTGGCGATGTTGATTTAAAGGCGGTTGAAGCTCCCGTTGTTAAAGAGAGCCCCGCCAAAGCCCCCGTCAGCATCGGTAAAATCAGTTTACTGCGCGAGATGAAACGCATTGTTATTTTTGCGGTAGCAATGATTCTGTTATTGGTAGTTTTATCTTTTGTGTTAAAATAATTTGATGGTTGGTTTTTGCCCGTTATGGATTATGAGGCAGCCGGAAATGCGCTGGTTGATGATTTAAAACGTCATATTAAGGATGCGCAAGTCTTAGAGGCAATGTTGCGTGTTCCGCGGGAGCTTTTTATCCCACAGGAAGTAAAACATCTGGCTTACGAAGACAGGCCTCTATCTATTGGCAGAGGGCAAACGATTTCACAACCTTATATTGTGGCCCTGATGACCGAAGCCTTGGGGCTTATCGGTAAGGAAAAAGTTCTGGAACTGGGGACAGGCAGCGGATATCAAACCGCGATTTTAGCCGAATTGGCGGAATTTGTGGTTAGTGTGGAACGCATTCCGGAATTTGCCGTATCAGCCCGGGAAAGGCTGAGTGTACTTGGATATAAGAATATTGATGTTCAGATAGCCGAACCGAATATTGGCTGGCAGGCCGGAGCGCCGTATGATGCGATAATCGTTACCGCCGCCGCTCCGTTTATTCCGGAAAAACTCCTGGATCAATTGGCAATTGGGGGAAGGATGGTAATACCGGTGGGTTCTCGTTACGAACAAAACTTATACAAAGTAACTAAACATAAAGATAAAAACGAAATCCGGGATTTGGGTGGTTGCCGTTTTGTGTCTCTTATCGGGGAAGATGCCTGGGATGAAGAATAACAGTGAATTTTTCGAAACAGGCGTGACGCCGGTGCCGTTTTGGCACAATTTCCCGGATTTGGGTATCAAAAAATGGATTATCATCTCCTCATTACTTTTTACTTTGGGATTAGTTGTCGGTGTTTTTACCCCGGGCGTTGATTTATTCTCAAGTTTGGAAAACCTTACGGAAATTGCCGATGATGTCGCAGTTCTCTCCCCGCTCGGGTTGTTCATCTTTTTTGTGGTCAACAACATTTTTAAAGTGGTCATGTCTTTTATCCTCAGCTCTTTGCTTTGCATTTTCCCCTTGGTTTCATTGATATTAAACGGCTGGCTGATATCGGGTGTCGGCCATTTGATAGTTGAACAATACTCATTCGGTTTTTTTATGATGGGAATAATTCCGCACGGGATTTTTGAGATTCCCGCGCTTATTATCGGTCAAGCCGCCGCATTAAGTTTTGGTTGTATGGCGATTGCATCGATATTCAGTTCTGAAAAAAGGGCCAAGCTGCTCCCTAATTTCCGCGAAAACGTCAAATATCTTGGTGTTGCCGCCGGGTTATTGGTAATTGCAGCCGTAGTTGAAGCGTTTATTACTCCGTCAATATTGAATCTGTTTATATAAATATCTGTTTAGCAAGGATTGCCGGTTAAAGGCATAAAAATATTCTTGGAAATAAAAAAGGAGAGCAGGTGGAAAGATGAAACAGTATCAACCGGAAAATATTCGTAATGTAGTTTTGCTGTCGCACAGCGGGGCCGGGAAGACAACGCTGGCAGAGGCAATGTTATTTAATGCCGGGGTGATAAACCGCCTGGGGAAGGTTGACGCCGGCACTACCGCTTCGGACTTTGAACAAGACGAAATAAAACGCAGAATAAGTATCAGCACAACGATATTGCCCTACGAGTGGAACAGCCATAAAATCAATATTTTGGATACGCCGGGTTTCTCCGATTTTGCAGGAGAAGTTGAGGCTGCCGTTCGTGTTTGTGAGGGGGCGGTTATTGTTGCTTCGGCCTCTTCGGGGATTGAAGTCGGGTTGGAAAAGGCTTGGTCTTATTGCGAAAAGAATAATTTGGCAAGAATTTTTTACATCAATAAAATGGATCGTGAAAATGCCAATTTCGATAAAATAACCGGCGAGATTCAATCCAAATTCGGTACCAAATGTACCCCCGTACAGATGCCGGTTGGAGCACACACCGATTTCGAAGGCGTTGTTAGCCTGATTGCAATGAAATATTACCCCGGAGAAAAGGGCGAAGAAACCGATATTCCGGCGGAAGTTAAGGCCCAAGCCGATGCTTTGCGCGAGAAGATGGTAGAGTCTATCGCCGAAACCGACGACAGTTTGATGGAAAAATACTTAAACGGCGAGGAATTAAGCGAAGTTGAACTGTTGGATACGCTTAAAAAAGCAATCGAATCGGGGCAATTATTCCCGATTTTAGCCGGTTCGGCCCTGCAAAATGTTGCGGTAAATCGCCTAATGAACGTAATCGATGAATATCTGCCGTCGCCAAACGGTGCGGAGATTAAAACCACGGAAGATTCAGCTGTTCAAGATATCAAAATCGCTGCCGACGGCCCTTTGGGGGCGTTGGTATTTAAGACCAGCGCGGATCCTTACGTTGGCAAACTAACCTATTTCAAGGTCTTTTCGGGAGAGCTTGAAAGCAACTCGCAGGTTTGGAACGCCAATCAGGCCAGTATTGAAAGAATCGGCCAGCTCTTCTTGGTAAGGGGCAAAACACAGGAACCGGTAGCCAAAATAGGCGCCGGTGATATGGGTGCGGTTGCCAAGCTTACGATAACAGCAACCGGCGATACCCTTTGCATGCAAGAGAAACAAGTTAAAATCGTTCCGGCCTCATATCCCAAAACACTTTTTACGGTTGCGGTGTTACCTAAAACCAAGGCCGATGTTGATAAAATGGGTCCGTCTTTAACCAGATTAACCGAAGAAGACCCGACACTGAGGGTCTATCGCGACCCCGATACCGGTGAAACCATTATGGCCGGGCTCGGTGAAACTCAACTTGAGGTTGCCGCCGAGAAAATGATGCGCAAGTTCAATGTCGGTGTTGATTTGAAAACCCCCAAAGTCCCTTATAAAGAAACAATTACTAAAGCGGCTAAGGGCGAATATAAGCATAAAAAACAAACCGGCGGACACGGTCAGTACGGTCATGTGATACTTGAATTAGAGCCGATTCACGAGGGCGGCGAGAATGAATTTGAAAACAAGGTAGTCGGCGGTACTATCCCCAAAAACTACATACCGGCGGTTGAAAAAGGCGTACAAGATGCCCTTAAAGAGGGTGTTTTAGCGGGGTATTCGATAGTAAATGTTAGAACCTTGGTAATGGACGGTAGTTTCCACCCGGTTGATTCTTCGGAAATCTGCTTTAAGATTGCCGGTTCGGGGGCTTTTAAGAGGGCAATGGCCGAGGGTAATCCGATTTTACTTGAGCCGATTGTAAACTTAAAAATAACTATCCCCGGCGATAACACGGGTGATATTATCGGTGACCTTAACACCAAACGCGCAAGGGTACAGGGCATGAACCCCGACGGTGATTTTAACGTGGTTGATGCTCAGGTTCCTTTGGCGGAGATTTTGCGCTACGCAATCGATTTGAAATCAATGACGCAGGGCAGAGGCACCTTTAGTTACGATTTTGACCATTACGAAGAAGTTCCTGCCCATGTCGCTCAAAAAGTGATTGAAGAGGCTGAGGCTGAAAAACAGAAATTGGCGGAAGGAAAGGCCTAGCCTTTAAGTAAAAAAACGTTTAAGAATGCCGGCAGGGTAGTAATATTCTGCCGGTTTTCTTTTTGATTTACTTAGGATGACAGTTTCTTTTCGTTCGCCCTGAGCCTGTCGAAGGGTTCGACGAACGAGAAGAAACGAGAATTACTATTTAGCCGCCGTTATGGTTCGACAAGCTCACCACGAACGGCTAAACCATTGTCTTTGCGAGCGTAGCGAAGCAATCTCATATAGATTAATCCCTTGGAGATTGCCGCGTCACTCGCCAAGGCTCGCTCCTCGCAAAGACGTTTATTAACTTGTCATTCTGAGCTTGCCGAAGAATCTAGGGGTTGGCGGATAGTGTGCTGTTCGGTTACTCCTTATACAGTAGGGCGATTTCTTTTTCGTGATTCCGAGTTCACCTCACAGCCTATATTCCCCGTTCTCTTAGATCCTTCACTGTGTTCAGGATGACAAGGAAGAGATTGCCACGTCACTCGCCAAGGCTCGCTCCTCGCAAAGACGTTTATTAACTTGTCATTCTGAGCTTGCCGAAGAATCTGGGAGTTGGCGGATAGAGCACCGTTCGGTTACTCCTTATACAATAGGGTGATTCCTCTTTCGTGATTCTGAGGACGCCTCATAGCTTATATTTCCCATCCTCTTAGATCCTTAATTTTATTCAGGATGACAAGGGGAAAAAAGGATGACAGTTTCTTTTCGTTCGCCCTGAGCCTGTCGAAGGGTCCAACGAACGGGATATTTTTGAAGCCTACCGAAAAGCAGTATGAATTATGCGGTCTATCCCTCTTAAATCGGGGATAATTGCAATATTTTTAATACAGGGAATTACTTTAAGCAAACCAATAACGGCATCCCTTTGCCCCAACCCGATTTCAAGTAACAAATGCCCGCCGTCGTTTATTTTTTCTTCAACTTGCCCGCATAAAAGCCGGATTACATCCAGCCCGTCTTCACCGCCGTCCAATGCCAACTCAGGTTCAGAGCGGACCGCAGGCACATCTTCCGTGCGGACATAAGGCAGGTTCGCGGCAATAATATCGGCTTTTTCAGGCAGAGGTTCGAGCAGGTTACCGTTTAAAAGCGCTACCTTTTTGTTAACGTTATGTTTATGGCAGTTGATATCGGCAACCATTAAAGCATCCAAAGAAATATCGATTGCGTAGATTTTTGCCTGCGCTATTTTGCTTGCTAAGCTAACCGCAATCGCTCCGCTTCCGGTTCCGATATCGGCAATAACAGGGTTTGGGTATCTTTTACTGAGCTCCAGTGCCTTATCAACCAAGTGCTCGGTTTCCGGCCTGGGGATTAAAACCCCTTTTTGAACATAAAAATCAAGACCGTAAAATTCTTTGTTATCGATAATGTATGCGCTGGGTTCGCCGCTAATCCGGCGGTTAATTAAATCCCAAAACAAGTTTAATTCCGGCGGCAACAACTCCTGCTCGGGGTTTTGATAGAGCCGAACCCTGTCAAAACCTAATACATGCCTTAATAGGATTTCACTTTCAAGCGCGGCGTCTTCAACTTTCTGCTCCGACAGCTTGGCAGCGCCCTGTTGAAGGCATTCCCTTACAATCATTCTGTATGCGATTCCAACAGTTTTGTTTGCTCGTCTGTTGCTAATGAATCAAGCAGATCATCGATATTGCCTTCCATAAAATGCGGCAGGTTACGCAAGGTGATTCCCCCGCGGTGGTCGGTAATTCTGTCTTGCGGGAAGTTATAAGTGCGGATTTTTTCAACGCGCTCGGCGGTTCCGACCTGAGAGCGCCTTTCTTCAACAATATTCCCTTCTTGTTTGCTCTGTTCGATATCCAAAAGCCTCGCCCTTAATACGGACATCGCCTTGGTTTTGTTTTTTAGCTGTGAACGTTCGTCTTGGCATGTAACCACAATACCGGTCGGAATATGGGTAATGCGCACGGCAGTGGCGACTTTATTAACATTTTGACCGCCCGCGCCTCCGCTGTGGAAGATATCAATCCTCAGCTCGTTTTGGTTAATATCAATCTCCACTTCATCGGCAACCGGTAATACCGCTACTGTTGCGGTAGATGTGTGAATACGTCCCGAAGCCTCGGTTGTGGGGACTCTTTGTACGCGATGGACGCCTCTTTCGTATTTTAAGCGGCTAAAAGCCCCTCTGCCGCGGATTTCAAAGATAACTTCACGAATTCCGCCGGATCCGATTTCGTTAATATTAATAATATCGGTCGCCCATCCTTTAATTTGGGCATAGCGGGTATACATACGGAATAAGTCGGCGGCAAAAAGACCGGCCTCTTCCCCTCCGGTCCCCGCCCTGATTTCCATAATAATGTCTTTGTCGTCGTTGGGGTCCTTGGGCAGGAGGGATATTTTTAAATCCTGATATTGATTTTCAACATCGGATTCAAGCCCGTCAATTTCCTGCTTGACCATGGCAAGCATTTCATCGTCGAGGTCATCTTTAAGCATTGCTTTGGTTTCTTCCAATGCCTTTACGGAGTGTCGGTACTTGCGGAAAAGAGTTACCAGGTCTTCCAGTTTGGACCTTTCTTGTGCCAGTTCCAACATTTTTTTAGGGTTGGACAAAGCCTCTTCGCTTGTCATCTCAACTTCAAGTTCGTTATATTGCTGCTCTATTTTAGCAAGTCGTTCTAGCATTTATTTGTTTTTCCTCTGATTTATTCCAAAATATTATAACATAAATAAACGCAATGCCATGTGCGGCATTGCGTTTACGAAAGGGTTATATTGAGTCGCTACAACGAGTTATTGAAGCTGATAATGCTATTCGGAGATACAAGTTTTCCGGGTTTAACGTGTTGACCGTATCCGATAATTGTATTGCTTCCGAGTACCGCTCCCTCGATAGTGCTTCCGGAGCCGATATGGCTCTTATCGGCAACAATCGTATGTTTGATTCTTGCAAAGGGTTCGACATGCACCGATTCCCAAATAATGCAATCGTCAACAACCGAGGAGTTTGAAATCTGGCAGTTGGGGCCGATTACAACCGGTCCTTTTATTTGAACATCTTCACCGATAATGCAGTTTTCTCCGATGACAGCCGGTCCGATAATGCGCGCCGATTGGTGGATTTTGCAATTTGAGCCGGCGGCGACTTTCCTTTTGTTGTTATTGAAACTGTACTGGTTGCTTTTGCCGTCAAGCAAATCGTAATGCAACTGGAAATAATTCTCGGGCCTTCCCAAATCCATCCAGTAGCAATCGGTCGGGAAAGCAAAGACATTCTTCTTTTTTCGTAAAAGCATCGGGAAGATATCCCTTTCGAAGCTGCAATTTGTTTCCTCAGGGATAAGCGACATAACTTCGGGTTCAATAATATAGGTGCCGGCGTTAATCATATTGGTGGTAATTTCGTCGGCGCTGGGTTTTTCCAAAAAACGGGTAATCTTGTTTTCCTGATCGGTTTCCACCAATCCGTAGCTGGTTGGGTCTTCAACAGGGGTTAGGGCAATTGTAAGCACAGCCTTATTTTTATTGTGATGCTCAATCATTGCGGCTAAATCAATATCCGTAAAAACGTCGCCGTTAAAAACCAAGGTCGGCTCATCAATAAATCCACCGGCATTCTTTACGGCACCGGCGGTTCCCAAGGGGTTTTTCTCAACGGTGTATGTAAGATTAACGCCGAATTTACTGCCGTCACCAAAGTAATCTTGAATGGGTTCCGCCAAATAACTGACGGCAAGGGCAATATCGGTAACTTTTTGCGCTTTTAAGCGTTTAATAAAATAGTCGAGAAAAGGGGTATTTAAAACCGGAACCATTGATTTGGGGGTGTTGACCGTTAACGGTCTTAACCTGGTACCGAAACCACCGCTTAAAATTACTGCTTTCATAATCCGTTGCCCTCCTTGACAAAGATAAACAATTTCATCGTCGCTCTATGATACATAGTATATAATATCAGGCATAGTTTTAAAAGAATTTAAATTGCACTGTGTCGGCTTTAAGGCTTATAATTACAACATTGCCGGTTAACATACTAACGGTGCAATTTTAAGTTTATATTATGAAAATAACGGGGAGATTAAATAGCATTGAATAAAACACCGCCAAAAAAGAAGATGACACATGTTGTCCGCGAAAAAAAGAGAAAGAATCTTAACGATATACTCAAGTTTGTCGTTTTTTCGATAATTGCGGTTGTGGTGGGGTTGGTCGGAGTAGGGGTCGGTAAATGGTACCAAGACGATTATAAACCGATGCACGAAACCGTTATCGAGGTAAACGGTACAAAATTCGATATGCAATATTATATCGAAATGCTGAGGTACATATCGGGGGAATATATCCAATTTGCCCAGTACTTTACCGATACCGCTTTGCAGTATATTGAATATTATGAGCTCTTAAAGCAGGGCGCCGCGGATTTGGGGATAACTGTTTCCGATAAAGAAGTTAATGCCGAGATTAAGAAAAATAAATACAATAATACCCCGGCCGCAAAGGATATGGTTCGAGCGGGTTTACTTATTCCCTTGTTGGAAGATCATTTCGGCGCACAAATAAATCCGTCCGCCGAGCAAAGTAATCTGCTGGCGATGTTCCTTGAAAGCCAGGCACAGGTTGAGGCGGTAAAAGCACGCCTTGCCGGCGGTGAATCATTCGAAGATATTGCCAAAGAACTCTCATTGGATTCCGCCACTCAAAAAGCCGACGGGGTGCTTAGTTGGTTACCTAAAGGTGTTATCGCTAATATTTTAGGCGCCTCTGCGCTAACCGATGAGCTTATTTTCGGCGCCGCAATCGGGGAGTTAAATACCGTTGAAGATACGAACAAAAATAAACCCGTGGGTTATTGGATATTACAAGTTACCGAACGATCTACCAAGACAGACGAAGATTCCGCGGAAGAAACCGAGGTTGCCAAAGTAAAAGCAATCCTGCTTGGGAGCAAAGAAAAGGCCGATGAGGTTTTATCCCTCTTAAATAACGGCGGTGATTTTGACGCTTTAGCCGAAGAATATTCGTTGATATGGAGCGAAGAAAGCGGTTGTGTTTTGGAAGTTGAGAAAGAAGATAATACCGCAGCATTTGACGGCTTTGTTTTTAATTCCGAAACCGAACTTAATGTCATAAGCGAAGTAATTCAAGATGTTGAAAGAAACACCAAGGGCGGTTATTGGATCTACAAAGTAACCGAAAAGGCCGTCCGTGACATATCGGAAACCAATATGAAGATGTTAATCGGGAATGCCCTTGAAGATTGGATAGACGGTTTTGACGAAGATAGCGCGGTGCTTGCCGAAAACATTGAAGATATGAAAAAATTTGCGGCTGCTAACATTTTACGATAGTTATCGGTCGGTATATTAAAAGATATTAGGTGGTATAAGTTATGGAACAGAAAGCTATTGGTGTGGGGCTCTTGGGTTTTGGAGTTATCGGCAGTCAGGTTGCCCGCGTATTGTTGGATAGGGAACAAAGGAACTCGGAACAGGCGGGTTGTCCGGTTGTTTTACGCAAAATAAAGGTGATTGAAGCCGATTTGGCAAAACCGAAAGCAAAAGCAATGCCGGCTGAGTTATTTACTACCGATGAAGACGAATTCTATAACACCCCAGATATGGATATTGTTATCGAACTTATAGGCGGTGTTAATCCGGCGCTTTTGTATCACGAGCGGGCTATTAAATCGGGGAAACATGTCGTTACCGCCAACAAAGAGCTGATTGCCAAGCACGGCTTTGAGCTAATGGAACTTGCGAAGCTGAATAATGTCAGCATTAGCTACGAGGCGGCGGTGGGCGGGGGTATCCCCCTTATCGGTCCGTTGCAAAAGGATTTAATAGCCAATAATATCGAAGGCATTTATGCCATTATTAACGGCACAACAAACTACATAATTACTCGGATGACGACCGAAGATATCGATTTTCCCGAGGCCTTGGCCGAAGCGCAAAGGCTGGGATATGCCGAAGCCAATCCAACCAATGATATCGAAGGCAAAGATGCCGCTTATAAACTGGCGATTATGGCAGCCCTTACTATGGAAGTTAAGGTTAACCCCGAAGATATTTTCTGTGAGGGTATTTCAAAACTGGAGAGTCGAGATTTCCGCTATGCCAGCGAGCTGGGTTACGCCATTAAACTTTTGGCAATCGCCAAGCAAGACAGCGGTTTCGTGGAGGTCCATGTCTATCCGGCCTTTGTTCCCGCCGAAAGCTTTTTGGCGAAGGTGGACGGGGTCTATAACGCCGTTTTGGTTGAGGGTGATTTGGTTGGTAAGGTTACGTTCTGGGGTGAGGGCGCCGGTGCCAGCCCGACCTCAAGCGCAGTTGTCGCTAATGTAATTCAAACGGCAAAGAAAATCGATAACGGTGATACTTCTTATAACTACTGGAAAATTAAATCCGGTAAGCAAGTAAAACCGATGTCCGAAATTATAAACAGGTATTATATCAGGATGGCGATAAACGATCAGCCCGGGGCACTGGCAAGTATTGCCGGGGTTTTTGGGGATTACGGAATCAGTATTTCGGCTGCATTGCAAAAAGAAGATAACATTGAAGAAAAATCGGCTGAAATTGTAATAATGACCCATCCGGCATCGGAAGAGGCGATGCGAACCGCACTTAATCAATTAAATGATCTAACGGCGGTTAAAGAAATCAATAATTTCATACGTGTTGAGGAATAAGATGTCAAGAGCAGGTGTATTATTCAGATATAAAGATTATTTGCCGATAACACACGATACCCCGCTGTTTTCAATCGGTGAGGGCTCGACCCCTTTGGTAAAATCCAAAAATCTCTATAAAGAAATCGGTTGCGATGAATTGTATTTCAAGCTGGAAGGTTGCAATCCGACCGGTTCGTTTAAAGACAGGGGAATGGTGATGGCAATGGCCAAAGCCATTGAGGACGGCAGCAAGGCGGTTATCTGTGCCTCAACCGGTAATACCAGCGCTTCGGCGGCGGCGTATGCCACGGCGATGGGATTAAAATGTGTCATTATTATTCCGGAAGGTAAAATTGCCAAAGGCAAGCTGGCGCAGGCGATTATTCACGGCGCACAAATTATTGCTATCAGCGGTAATTTTGATCAAGCGCTGCAAATCGTGCGGACCATAACCGAAAAACATCCGATTGCGCTGGTTAACTCGGTTAACCCAAACCGCATTGAGGGGCAAAAAACGGCTGCCTTTGAAATTATAGACGAACTGGGAGAAGCCCCCGATTACCTCTTTATCCCGGTCGGTAATGCCGGTAATATTACCGCTTACTGGAAGGGATTTACGGAATATTACAATCTGCAAAAGGCAACCAAAAAGCCTCAAATGATGGGTTTTCAAGCGGAGGGAGCGGCTCCCATTGTTCACGGTTATCCGATTGAAAAGCCGGAAACGGTGGCAACCGCCATTCGTATCGGTAACCCTGCCAGCTGGGAAAAGGCAACACGGGCGCGAGATGAATCCGGCGGCCTGATTGATATGGTTAGCGACGATGAAATAATGGCGGCACAGAAAATTATGGCGTCACGCGAAGGTGTTTTTGGCGAACCTGCTTCATCGGCGCCTTATGCCGGTCTTTTAAAGATGGCTCGCAGCGGTGTTGATTTTTCCGGCAAAAAAATCGTTTGCGTCGTAACCGGTAACGGGCTTAAAGATACCGATACCGCGATTAAAGATTCCGGCTCTTTCTTACAACTTCCGACCGACCTTGGGGCAATTGAAAAAGCCCTCGGTTTTTAGTTTACTGTCTTAATCAGATATCGGGGCGGGTGGGTTAATACCATCCCCCTCGCTATTTTCTTGCTTTTAAATTAATAACGCTTAGAGCGTAAATATGTCTGCGTCTGTTCCCTTAAATTCAATTAAAATCGGAGGATTAAATGACAAAAGAAATAATTGACAGCCCCGGCGGTTTCTTTCAGCATTATCCGCGTGTTGCCGTGGTGATTACGGCTAAAAGCGGCGCTAAAGAAAATGCGATGACTGTTTGCTGGCATATGCCGATGTCCAAAAAGCCTCCCCTGATTGCCTTTGTTACAGGTACGCGCCATTTTACTTACAAGCTTATTAAGGAAAGCGGTGAATTTGCCGTTAACCTCCTCCCCGATACCCATGCCGAACTGGTTGCCGCAATCGGCGGCACTAAAGGCGAAAGCTGCGATAAATTTGCAACGTTTGCGATTAAAAAAGGAAAATCCGCCGTAACATCCGCTCCTGTCCTTGCGGACGCCTATGTTTCCTTTGAGTGCAAGGTTATCGAAGAGAAATTGTATAACGAACAAAGTATGGTTATCGGCGAAGTGGTGGCTACTCATATGCGTGAAGAATGCTTTAGTAAAGACAGGGATACAATTGATATTCAAAAGGTAAAGCCTGTCCTTTATCTGGGGAATGAACAATACCTTGATATCGAAAGCCCCAAAGTGCGGATATTGAAGCGTGAAGAATGTGCCGAGGATTTAAAAATCTAAAACTATTGCCGAATTATCTTGATGGTGATAAGCTTTAATATTCCGTAAAAACTAAATAAAAAGGAAAATCCGGTGTTTAACGAAGAAAAAATAAAAAGTTGTGTTAAAGATATTATTATCGCCATTGGCGAGGACCCCAACCGCGAGGGCTTATTGGAAACCCCGCGCCGTTTTGCGGAGATGTATGCCGAACTTTTTGTCGGGATGAATATGGATCCGGTTGAAGAACTGAAGGTCGATTACGAGCTTGGGCATCATGAGATGGTAATCCTCAAAGATATCCCTTTTTATTCAATGTGCGAACACCATTTGTTGCCGTTTTTCGGCGTGGTGCATGTCGGCTATATCCCCAATAAAGAGGGAAGGGTGGTCGGCATCAGTAAACTGGCAAGGGTCGTGGAAATTATTGCCAAACGCCCGCAAATTCAGGAACGAATGGCAACCGATATTGCCGATACGATTGTAAAAGGTCTAAACCCCGACGGGGTCGGTGTTGTAATTCAGGCCGAGCATATGTGTATGACAATGCGCGGCATCAAAAAACCGGGTGCCAGCGTTTTGGCATCGGCTCTGAGGGGTATTTTCCGCAGCCGTGCCGATAGCCGCGCCGAATTTTTCTCGTTGATTCAAAACAGATAATAAAGCCGTCGAAATTGTAATCTTGCTTTTCTGAACGGAAAGTTGCGTCCGGCAGTTTTTTAGACAGTCTGCTTTAAACCTCGCAACTCTTTTTTATCTCAAATCGCCTGTTTTATGGGAATTTTCATATTCAAAAAAGACGTTTATGCGTAGATTTGGCAAAAATTTTAACTTGTAGTAAAATGTCTCTTTGTAAAAAATATTTGAATGTAGGAAGAATAGTAGTCACATGTGTAAAAACAAAGCTAATTATTGCCCCAAATGCGGCAGTAAAAGTCTCTATCTTGAAAATGATGAAGGAATTATCTCGGAGCATTGCTTCTTGTGCGGATATGAAGTCCTGTCACGGGAATTGCAATCCCTGATTAATTTGGAAGATTTCGCCGAATCTGCCGAACAAGCTGTCGGTTAAGTTTTCGGCGAAAGCCGTTCGGCTTAAAAATAAAGATCCCCAACGCAAAATAAGAAACAAAATCCGGCCAACCGGCCGGAGGCGTGCTTTTCTTTTTAATACCCTGTTTTACTCTTGGTTCGGGTGTTTTGTGCGCGGACGTTTTTGTAAAACGACAAAATGTGATTTATTGTTTTGGCGGCGGGCGGTTGTTACCGTTTTAATTTTTTATGCCAAACCGACTCATTCGTTGCAATCAAAGAGCTTATCTGTTTTACGGAGGGCTTCTCTAAATATCTGCCAGCTCATCCCATAAAATATCGCTAAATTCAAAAACGGGGCCGTCGTCGCATACCTGTTTTAAACCGCGCGTTGTTTTAATCGTACAGCCGTAACAAACACCGACACCGCATGCCATTCGTATTTCCAAAGAAACCTGGCAAGGCCTGCCTTTTAGCAGTCCGCTTGAATTCATTGTGCGGTACATCGGAGCGGGTCCGCATGCAAAAACAGAATCAATATCCCCCAAACAATCCGGTAAAACATCGGTAGTTCTGCCGCATATGCCAACCGAACCGTCATCTGTTGCAATAATGCACTCCACATCGGCGGGAAGCAAATTTTGGGGCAATAATATTTCATTACTGCGCGCCCCGATAAGCAGCGCAACATTTTTATTTTGAGCGAGGGCTGTTTCGGCAAGAAACGGCATCGGGGCAATCCCCATCCCGCCGGCAATCAGTAACAGGTTTTGAGAACCCTCATCAATGGTATAACCGTTACCCAGAGGCCCTAAAACGCTGATTGAGGCCGACGCTTTCTGTTTTGAAAGCCAATCTGTGCCGCGCCCTAAATTTGCATATAAAACGGCAATTCGGCTATCTTTAACGCGGTGAATACTAATCGGTCTGCGCAGCAGTGTGTCACCGCCGCATTGTAACATCACAAACTGCCCGGGTTTGGCGGAAGCGGCAATTTCAGGCGCTTCCAACCACATTAAAGACACGCTCGGCATTACCTCATCATTGGAGATGATTTTACAGTTCAAATGTACGGTGTTTACTAATTTTTTACTGTTTATTTTATGCCTCCATATCGATATTTAACGGTTACGATATTCCGCCATCGATAACACATCGTAATTATGTTCGCTGTTAGTGATTACTTCGGCAACCGCTTTGGCGGTATCAAGGGAAGTAAAGCAGGGGATACGTCTTTCGGCGGCGGCACGGCGAATATGGAACCCGTCTCGCAATGAAACCCTGCCTCCGGTGATGGTATTAATAACGCCGTCAACAACACCGTCGCGGATAATATCCAGTACGTTAGGGTGTCCTTCGTTCAGTTTTTTGGTAATCATCGATACGGATAAACCGGCGTTTTGTAAGAGTTCGGATGTCCCTTCCGTAGCGTATAATTTAAAACCGGCGTCGTGGAAACTCTTAATAATCGGCAGCGCTTCGGCCTTATCCCTGTCCGCAATACTAAATAGCATACTGCCCTTTTCGGGAAGCATTGAACCTGCGGCCAAAAGCGCCTTTACCAGCGCCCCGTTAAAGGTGGTATCAATCCCCATTACCTCGCCGGTTGATTTCATTTCGGGGCCCAGGTATGTATCGACACCGAACAGTTTCGACATTGAAAACACCGGCGCTTTAATGGCAACCAACTTTTTATTGGGGAATAATCCCGTTTGGTAGCCCTGTTCTTTGAGGGTTTCCCCAAGGATAACTCGTGTTGCGACATCCACTACCGGTATGCCGGTTACTTTGGATATAAAAGGTACGGTACGGCTGGCACGCGGGTTAACTTCAAGCACGTATATCTTTGATTTGCCGTTATTTTCCCTTACAACGTCAAACTGGATATTCATTAATCCCTTTATTTTAAGAGCAAGCCCGATGCGTACCGAGTAATCAACAATAGTATCGGCCTCTGTTTTAGTTAATTTGATTGCGGGATAAATTGCCATTGAATCGCCGCTGTGAACACCGGCTCTTTCGATATGCTCCATAATCCCCGGAATAAAGACACTCTCTCCGTCGCAAACGGCATCTATTTCAACCTCTTTACCGAGCAGATATTTATCGATTAGTATCGGATGCCCGGTATCAAGGTCGGCTGCCAGTTTTGCATAACGGGCAAGCTCATTAACATTGTGGACTATTTCCATCGCCCTGCCGCCCAGTACGTAACTTGGCCTTACCAGTACCGGATAGCCGATAATCTCGGCGACATTAATCGCCTCTTCAACGGTTGTTACGGTTGCCCCCGGCGCTTGCGGAATCCCAAGCTCGTTTAACAACCGCTCAAAACGTTTGCGGTCTTCGGCGAGGTCAATTGTTTCCGAATCCGACCCGATAATCGAAAGCCCCGCCCGTGTCAGCGGTGTTGCCAGATTGATTGCTGTTTGCCCGCCAAACTGCAAAACCGAATGCGGTTCCGAGATTACGGAATCGTCATCCGAATAATAACTCTCATTTTCGATAATATCTCTTACGCTTTCTTCGTCAAGCGCTTCAAAATACAACTTGTCGCTGGTATCGAAATCGGTAGACACCGTTTCGGGGTTTGAGTTAATCATAATGCTTTGGTAGCCTGCTTTTTGTAACGCCCATGCCGAATGCACGCTGCAATAATCGAATTCAATCCCTTGGCCGATGCGAATCGGTCCGCTGCCGATAACAATCGCCTTATTGCGGTTTTCGGTAATCGATTCGTTTTCTTTTTCGTAGGTGCTGTAAAAATAGGGGGTCGTGGCATTAAATTCCGCCGCACAGGTATCAACCATTTTATAAACAGGGGCCAGTTCCCAATCGTGCCGCTGTTGCCGCACCTGTTCCGGCAACCTATCCGCCAAAGTTCCGATTTGAATATCGGAGAAGCCGAGCCTTTTGGCTTGTAATAAAAGCTCCGGCGTCAGAGGTTCCGATAAAAGGCGCTTTTCCATATTGACAATATTCTTAAATTTATTCAAAAACCATAAATCGTAGCCGGTTTGTGCGGCGATTTCTTCAACCGCTTTACCGCGCCGCAGCGCAGCCATTACCGCCCATAACCTGAGATCATTGGGATAAAGCGGGTATGATTTTATATCATCGCTAAGCTCCCACTTGGGGTCTTCCCAAAGCAGTGAACGTTTCCCGAATTCCAGCGAGCGAACGGCTTTTTGGATTGCAGCCTCAAAGCACCTGTCAATCGCCATAACTTCACCGGTCGCTTTCATCTGAGTGCCGATAACCCTGTCTCCGGAATCAAATTTATCAAACGGCCAGCGCGGTATTTTGGCAACGATATAATCAATTGTCGGTTCGGAGGAAGCCAAAGTCTTCCCTGTTATCATGTTCGAAATTTCATCAAGCTTTTTACCGATGGCAATCTTTGAGGCGATGCGGGCAATCGGGTAGCCGGTGGCTTTACTGGCGAGTGCCGAACTGCGGCTTACGCGCGGGTTTACCTCGATTACATAATATTGATTACTTTGCGGGTCGAGCGAGAATTGCACATTACAACCGCCTTCAATCCCCAAAGCGCGGATAATTTTAAAGCTGGCGGTTCTTAATATTTGCACTTGTTTAGCATTTAGGGTTTGCGTGGGGGCGACAACGATACTGTCGCCGGTATGGACACCCATTGGGTCGATATTTTCCATGTTACAAACGGTTATGCAGTTATCGGCACCATCTCTCATTACTTCGTATTCGATTTCTTTCCAACCGACCAAAGATTTTTCCAAAAGCACCTGATGAACCGGGCTGGCATTTAGCCCTGTTGTTACAACCTCGTTAAAATCGCTCCAATTGTTAACAAAACCGCCCCCCGTACCGCCAAGGGTATAAGCAGGACGAATAATTATCGGCAGCCCTAAATTATTGGCAAACTCACGGGCTTCGCGAATGTTATTGACACTGGCGCTTGGCGGAACAGGTTCGCCGATTTCTTCCAGCATTTCCTTAAAAAGCTCCCGGTCTTCGCCTTTGCGGATAGATTCTATCGGGGTTCCCAAAGAGGTAACGTTGTATTTTTCTAAAACACCGGCATCCGCCAGAGCAACCGCCAAATTAAGCCCGGTTTGCCCGCCGAGGGTCGGCAGCAGCCCGTCCGGACGTTCTTTTTCGATAATTCGGGTAATAACTTCAACCGTAAGCGGTTCAATATAGACGATATCGGCGATATCTTCATCGGTCATAATAGTTGCCGGGTTGGAGTTTACAAGTACGGAGATAATGCCTTCTTCACGCATCGCTTTGCATGCCTGTGCTCCGGCATAGTCAAACTCCGCCGCTTGCCCGATAACAATAGGCCCAGAGCCGATAATCAATACTTTTTTAGGTTTAGACAAGGTTTTTACTCCTCTTTTAACAATCTTGTTTTGTAATTTACCGCTTATCAATTAACGCTAAAAACTTTTTAAACAGATAATTCATATCCAACGGGTCGGGAGATGCCTCCGCATAATACTGGACACCGAAAACCGGTAACTCGGTATGCCTTACGCCTTCAACCGATCCGTCGTTAAGGTTAATAAAACTGACCTCAAGCCCGTTGGTTACGGTGTCAGAATCCAGCGCAAATCCGTGGTTTTGGCACGTAATATGCACCCTGCCGCTTTCAAGTTCTTTAACCGGCTGGTTATTGCCGTGATGCCCAAACCCCATTTTGTATGTTTGGGCGCCAAAAGCCCTGCCGATTAAAAGGTTACCGAGGCAAATACCCATTAGAGGTTTATTTTGAGCCAATATTTTTATGTTTTCGACAATATCATCCAAAAGTTCGGGGTTTCCGGGGCCCGGCGAAAGCAGGATCCCATCCGGGTTTGTTCTTAGTATTTCATCTGCCGGTGTGTCGCAGGGAAATATTTTTAAGGAACAATCCATTTCGCTAAGTTTATTTAATAAACTGAATTTAATGCCGCAATCAAGCACGGCAACGGAATATTTATTTGTGGCGCATTTTATTGACGGCCAATCGTAAACGGTAGGGGATGACACTTGTTTTACAAAAACAGAGTCGGCATATTTGGGTTTTAACATTATTTCTCCCAAAGCCTGTTGCGGGGTTAGCTTTGTTGTAATAATACCGCGCATTGCCCCGTATGAACGAATTTGTCTTGTAATTGCCCTTGTATCAACGCCTCCGATTGCGGGCGTTCCGTTTTCAATAAGGTATTCGGCGAGGGTTAGTTTGCTTTGGTAATGGCTGGGTTCCGCACATTCCTCCCTAACAATCAACCCGCCGGCTTGAATGCGTTCGGATTCGAAATCGGCTTCGTTAATGCCGTAATTACCGATCATCGGGTAAGTCGGCATTATGATTTGCCCGGCATAGGAAGGGTCGGTTAACATCTCCTGATAACCCGCCATGCCGGTGTTAAAAATCACTTCGCCGTATGCTTCTTTGTCGGCCCCAAAGGAGTAGCCTTCAAAAATTGAACCGTTTTCAAGTATCAGAATCGCTTTTTTATTCATATTTTAGGCTCCCGGTTCCATCGAGTTATCTTTATAAACTATTTCACCGCCAAAAACGGTTGCTTTAACCTTACCCTTTAGCTTTTGCCCGTTTAAGGGGTTATTCTTCCCCTTGGAAGAGAATTCATTTACATTAACCGTCCACTCTTTATTCGGATCAAATATCGTAATATCGGCTGTTTCGCCTTGCGTCAGCGTTCCCAATTTTCCGAAATTGTTTCCGATAATTTGGGCCGGCGCTTCGGTTAATTTGGATATCATTAGGTTAATATCAATATCACCGTTATGCACCAGTTTCATTAGGCTTCCCAAGGCGGTTTCAAATCCGCTGATACCGAACGGGGCGGTTGCAAATTCGCGTAGCTTTTCGTTATCGGTGTGCGGAGCATGGTCGGTGGCAATCATATCGATCGTGCCGTCCTTTAGCCCCAAAATTAAGGCTTCGACATCTTTTTGCGAGCGCAGCGGCGGGTTGACTTTGGCATTGGTGTCGAATCCGAGCACTGCCTCTTCGGTCATTGTAAGATGGTGCGGGGTCACCTCAGCGCTAATTTTAACCCCGTCCTTTTTAGCGCTGCGAACAAGGTCAACCGCACCTTCCGTGCTGATATGACAGATATGCACTCCGGCACCGGTAAGTTTGGCTAAGGCAATATCCCTGGCAACAATATTTTCTTCGGCGGCATTCGGGATTCCTTTTAATCCGAGCCTTGTTGCCATAATGCCTTCGTTAATCTGCCCCCCTTCGAAAAGGTCAATATCTTCACAGTGGTCGCAGATCGGAATATTAAATATCAGGCTGTATTCAAGCGCCTGTTTCATAATGCGTGAATTTGCAATCGTTGAACCGTCATCGCTTACCGCGACTATTCCGGCCTCAACCATTTCTCCCATATCGGCCAGCTCCTTACCGTTGCGGCCCCTGGTGATACATCCTATCGGCAGGACTCGAATGCAAGAGTCGGCTGCGGCAGTCGCCTTTATAAAATCGACTGTGGCTTTGTTATCAATTGCCGGATTGGTATTGGGCATACAACAGATAGTTGTAAAACCGCCCTTAGCGGCCGCTTTACTGCCTGTTGAGATTGTTTCTTTTTCTTCAAAACCGGGTTGCCTTAAATGGCAATGAAAATCAATAAACCCGGGACAAACAATCATTCCTTTCGCGTCCAAAGAACCACAGTCTTCCGGAATATTTTGAACGGCGGGGGCGATTTCTTTTATTTTACCGTCAACAATCAGTAAATCGCCGATAATATCCAATTTTTGCGAAGGGTCAATAATCCGCCCGCCTTTAATTAACATTGCTTTATTCATCGCGGTTACCTCCTGTCAGCAAGTAAAATAGAGCCATTCGCACAGCCACTCCGTTGGTAACCTGCTCGTTGATTACCGAACGACTGCCGTGAACAACGGATGATGCGATTTCGATATCTTCGTTTACGGGCCCCGGATGCATTACAATTACATCTTTGGCGGCATTTGCCAGTCGTTCTTCCGTAATCCGATACAGTGCGGCGTATTCGCGGATACTGGGAATTAGTCCGTTTTGCTGCCTTTCCAACTGTAACCGCAAACCCATTACAACATCGGCGCCTCGGATTGCGTCGTCGATATTCGTTGTTACTTTAACTTTCGGGAAATGCGGTTGCGGATTTTCGATTCCTTTGGGTAACAGCGTTGACGGGGCACAGACAGTTACATCCGCCCCCATTTTTGTTAGCCCCCAAATATTGGAATGAGCAACGCGGCTGTGAATAATATCTCCGATAATTGCTACCTTTAATCCTTTAATGCTGTTTTTGTGCTGCAGCATTGTGTACAAATCAAGCAAAGCCTGTGTCGGGTGGGCGTGCCAACCGTCACCGGCGTTGATAATACTGGCTTTGACGTGTTTGGATGCCAAATCAGGCGCTCCGGAATGAGGATGGCGGATAACAATAATATCGGCTCCCAGCGCTTCAATCGTTTCTAAGGTATCAATTAAGCTCTCGCCTTTGGTTACGCTGCTTGAGGATACCGTTAGATTACTGATATCGGCGCTTAAATTCTTGGCGCCCAGTTCAAACGACGAGCGCGTGCGTGTACTTGCTTCGTAAAACAATGTAACCACTGTTTTACCGCGTAACGTCGGGACTTTTTTAATCGGCCTCGATAATATCTCATGCATCGCCTTTGTTGTTTGCATTACAAGTTCGATTTCCGCCGTTGTAAAATCATCAAGATCGAGGATATGTTTATGCTGCCATATTTTCTGCTCGGGCGGTGCGCTGTCGGTTTTTAGCTTCGGTTCCATTGTTGTTTGCGATACCTCCATGGCTAATCCTCCCTCCCGGGTTCGGGAATAATGGCGACTTCATCGACATTGTCTGTTTCCGTAAGATAAACTTGAATCTCTTCGTTACGGGCGCTGGGGATATTTTTACCGACATAATCGGCACGTATCGGCAGTTCTCTGTGCCCGCGGTCAACCAGAACCGCCAGTTGTATTGACAGCGGTCTTCCGAAGTCGATAATGGCATCCAGCGCCGCGCGAACACTGCGGCCGGTGTATAAAACATCATCAACTAAAACAATAATTTTACCGTCGATTCCGGTGGGGATATCGGTGCTTTGGACTATCGGCGGAACATTCTGAGAAGAGATATCATCGCGGTAGAGGCTGAAATCAAGAACACCGACCGGAATACTTGCGTTTTCAAACAGTTCAATATTGGCAGCCAATCGCTTGGCAAGAGGAACACCGCGTGTGCGCATTCCGATTAAAACAATGTTTTTGGTGGATTTGTTACGTTCGATTATTTCGTGAGAGATACGGGCCAATGTGCGTTTGATATCGGCCTCATTCATTATAATTTTTCTGGTCATAAAAAAACCTCTTACCGTTATTTTGCCGGCAAGAGGTGAACTCGCGTATTTCCACATTCCCCTTGCCAGCCTCTCTGGACTAGCATTAAAGGTGTTATTTAACTGGAGATAATTATAACACTACCAATGTTGCCATTGCAATCAATTTTTTGCTTAAACAAAAATATTTAAAAACTTTTTTTGCCCTAAATTCGGGAACAAAACACAAGCATCTGATAAAACAAACAAGAAATTAGAGCTGTTTGACCCAGTTTACGGCATTTTGAAAGATTTTAAACCCGTCTCCCTCGTCAGCCAGGTTTTCTGTTGTCCATCTTGGGTGTTGTTTGGCGGAGATGAATCGTTCGGGGTTGGGGATAAGCCCCAAAATACGCCCGCTCTTATCACAAATTCCGGCGATTCCGTTTAAAGAGCCGGTGGGGTTATCGGGATATTGCATAGTTGATATGCCGCACTCATCCGCATAATACAAGGGAACATCAATAGATGCCAACTCCCCGGTATCGGTCATAAATCTGCCCTCGCTGCAAGCAACCGGCAGATACATCTTTTCGATTCCTTTCGTAAAAACACAACTGCTTTCGGGGTTAACTTTTAAGTTTACCCAGCGGCATTCGAATTTACCGGAAGCGTTGTATGTTAGGGTGGCTTTAGGCTGTTTACCGAACATGGCCGGATCAGGCAGCAGGCCGCTTTTAACAAGCGCCGCAAAGCCGTTTGAGATACCGAGGATTAACCCTCCGTCTTCAATAAAGGTTTTTATCTCATCGTTAAGCGCGGTACTTATTTCGCCGGCAATCACTTTACCCGAACCAAGGTCGTCGCCGTAGGTTAAACCGCCCGGCAGTACCAAAATCCGGTAATCTTTTAATAATTTGGCTTTTTGTTTAAGTTCGTCGATATGTACAATCGAAACACTCGCCCCCGCTTTTTCAAAAGCAACAGCGGTTTCCGCTTCGCTTGCCGTGCCCGGTGCCCTTAATATCAGTGTTTTTATAATACTCATTTAAACATTTACCATCCCAGCGGTTTTTGCCAGGCTTCCTTTAAATTTTCTATCTCGACTTTTGAAATTACATCATTATTGAGCCCGATTATTTCTAAGGTACTAACGGCGGTAACTTCGCCGATACGGGCAAAAGGTGCATCTCCCAGTGTTTTCTCAAACTCCGCAGCATCACACGGGGCAACTTCCGCCAAAAAGCGGCTGTTGGATTCGGAGAACAAAATATAATCGTCGCGAGTAATTTCTTCTCCCAGCGGAACATTTGCAAGTTTTACGGTGGCGCCTAAACCTCCGGCAAACGCCATTTCGGCAATCGCAACCCCCAAGCCGCCTTCGCTAAGGTCATGGCAGGCCTGAACCAAGGATTTGGCGGTGGCTTTACTGAGGTTATCCATTATGTTTTTGGATTTTTGGGCATCCACAATGGGTACGTCATTCCCCAAGAATCCGATGGTCTTGTAGTATTCGGAGCCGCCCAGCTCTCTGTAGGTATCTCCGATAATATAAATATAATTACCGGCTGCTTTAAGGTTCATACTGATGGCCTTATTAACATCTTGCATAATTCCCATCGCCGATATTAAAAGCGTATCGGGGATGGCGGTTGTAACTCCGCGGTATTGGAATTCATTGTGCAAACTGTCTTTACCTGAAATAAAGGGTGTACCAAAAGAGATTGCCATATCGTAACAAGCCTGGCAGGCACGCACCAAAGACCCCAATTTCGAGGGGTTGTTGGTATTCCCCCAGCAGAAGTTATCTAATATTGCGACCCTTTCAAGGTTACCGCCGACGGCAACAATTTGCCTTAAGGCTTCATCAATTACCGAAGCCGCCATCCAGTAGGGGTCAATATCACCGTATTTGAAATTGATTCCGTTTGAGACGATAACACCCTTATCGGAGTCAGAGAGCGGTTTTATAATCGCGGCATCACCGGGGCCGTCGTTATTTTTGCCGACTAAGGGTTTTAAAACGCTCATTCCCAGCACTTCATGATCGTACTGACGGATAAACGACTCCTTGCTGCAAACGTTCCAGGAGCCGAGAATCGTTAACAGTGATTCCGTAATATCGGGGCAGATATCTTTGGGCTCGATACAGCTTGCTTTGTACCATAATGCCCTTGATTCAAGCTGAGGGCGTCCGTTATGCAAGAATTCCATATCGAGGTCGCAAACCTGATTGCCATCAAAAAAGAGTTGAATCTTCTGATTATCCGTAAACTCACCTATTACCGCAGCTTCGGTATTTTCGGAGGCAAAGAGAGCCAAGAGTTCATCGACTTTATCAGGCGGAACCGCCATAATCATCCGTTCCTGTGATTCGGATATCCAGATTTCCCAATAGGAGAGCCCTTTATATTTCAAGGGTACCTTATCTAAATAAACCTTGGCGCCGGTTTCAGCGCCCATTTCTCCGACAGCCGAAGAAAGGCCGCCGCCGCCGCAATCGGTTATCCGAACAAACAATTCTTTATCTCTGGCTTGCAAAACGGCATCAATTAAGTTTTTTTCAACGATAGGGTTTCCGAAGGGGATGGAGCTAAAGGTGGCCCCGCCGGGGTCTTTACTTAGTTGTTCGGAGGCAAAGGAAACGCCGCGAACGCCGTCACGGCCGGTTCTGCCGCCGGTAATTACAATTAAATCCCCTGTTTTTTGTTGACCCATTTGCGAATACTTTTTGGGCATTAAGCCGATTGAGCCGCAAAAAATAAGTGGGTTGGCGGTATAGCGCTTATCGAAACAAAAAGTTCCGTTACCGGTTGGGATTCCCAATTTACCGCCGTAATCGGCAGCACCGGCATGCGCCCTCTTCAGTACGTAGCGCGGGTGTAAAACGCCTTCCGGTAATTCTTCGTAGGGCATATCCGGGTTCCCGACACAAAAAATGTCGGTATTAAAAATCGGTTTGGCGGAGAGACCCGTTCCGAGCACATCACGTACAACTCCGCCGATTCCGGTGGCCGCTCCGCTGTAAGGCTCAATCGCCGAGGGGCGATTATGGGTTTCGGCTTTAAAACAGAGCGCCCATTCATCGTTAAATTCGATTACCCCTGCATTATCTTTAAAAACCGAAAGACACCAGGGCTTATTGAGCTCTTTAGTGGCTTTGGCAATTGTTTCCTTAAAAAGATTATCGACAATCTCCCCGTTGTAATTAATTTTGCCTTTAAACGTTTTGTGGCAGCAGTGCTCTGACCACGTTTGAGCAAACGTTTCCAATTCGGCATCGGTCGGGTTGCGTCCAAGTGTGGAGTAGTATTCCTTAATCACCCCAATTTCCTGGAGATTAAAGCCAAAATTACAAGCAACCTTGGCCAGTTCTTCATCGTTTTTATCCAGTATTTCGATATGCTTCAGTTCAAAACAATAATCGGCATTTTCCGAAAAAACAACTGAACCATCGCTAACGACATGCTGGATAGCGGAGTTAACCAGCAGGCGGCTGCAAATTAAATCTGTATCTTCGGGGCCGAGATCGCCTTTAATTAAGAATTTTTTGGAGGTTTTAACGGCCTTAACCTTTTTGATTCCTATATCGTGAATCGCTTTCAGAGTGGTTTCTTCGACCGGGTCGGTAATGCCGGCGTTATAGGTAACTTCTACGGCATACCATTCGTCGGTGTCGGGTTTTTTGATTGCGGAGTCGTAGCTGTAATCTTGTGTAACGGGGTCTGCCAGCAGTTTTGCGCAGATGAATTCAATTTCATCTTTTTCAAGTGCGGCATTTAACCGATAAACATCAACTACACGTACATCGGAAACATTGCCTACACCCAATTCGGCAATATCTTTTGCTAACCTTTGTCCGACGGAATCGGGGAAAGATTCTTTGATACGGACTTCTATTTTATGCATTATTTGTCTCCTCTGTATAATTTGACTCTTTTATAACTAAAGCGATTACGATCCCCTTGATGAGAGCATTTGGTCTTCAGGGATTTGTTTAATTTCGATTCCGGGCATGGCCTCACCCAAGTTTCGGCTAACCTCGGCAATAATTTCGTAGTTTTGATAGTTGGCGACCGCTTTAACAATGGCTTTAGCCCTCTTTTCGGGGTCTTCCGATTTAAAGATGCCTGAGCCGACAAAGACACCCTCGGCGCCGAGCTGCATCATTAAGGCGGCATCGGCCGGTGTGGCAACACCTCCGGCGGCAAAGTTAACAACGGGTAGTTTACCGGTATCGCGGACTAATTTAACCAGTTCGTAGGGAGCGCCGTTTTCTTTGGCGAAGGTAATCAATTTTTCTTGCGGCATGCTGGCAAGCTCTCTGACGCTATCGGTAACCGTTCGCATATGCCTCACGGCTTCAACGATATTACCGGTGCCGGCTTCGCCTTTGGTACGGATCATTGCGGCTCCCTCGGCAATACGCCTTAAGGCTTCGCCGATATTGCGGCAACCGCAAACGAAAGGCACCTTGAAATCGTGCTTCCAGACGTGGGTGGTTTCATCGGCAGGGGTTAGTACTTCGGATTCATCGATAAAGTCAATGCCGATTGATTCTAAGACTCTTGCTTCAACAAAATGACCGATACGGCATTTAGCCATAACGGGGACAGAAACGGCCTTCATAATATTTTCAATAACGGAGATATCGGCCATGCGGGCGACGCCGCCTGCGGCACGGATATCGGCGGGCACTCTTTCGAGGGCCATAACAGAGCAAGCGCCTGCAGCTTCGGCGATTTTGGCTTGTTCGGGATTAACGACATCCATAATAACGCCGCCTTTAAGCATTTGGGCGAGTCCGGATTTAACTTTGTAAGGGTTGGATTCCATGAAAAAACTCCTTTAATAATTGCATAGATTATTGTACCCTTAGTACCTTAGTCATATCAAGCAAAACGACTTGCCGTCCGTTCGTAATTCCTCATTTTTTATGCGCTTTTTTCAAAAAAAATACTTAAAAAAAGGGCTCTCGCATCGGGGGTATCGGTCTTTTTCTGACTTAAAAATGACCCGATACCGTTAACGGTTATAAATAGTGCTATAATGCTTGCGGAGGGCTTATTTGATGGCAGAACCGAAGATGCAAACACTTATTGACGGTGCCCGGGAAATGGGGTTTCCCCTTAATCCCGCGCAGCTGGAACAGTTTGCGATTTACTATCGTGAGCTCTTGGACTGGAACAGCCGCATCAATTTAACGGCTGTAATCGATATCGAAGAAGTTCAAAAAAAACACTTCTTGGATTCTTTGACTTTGGTTAATTTGATAACAAAAAAAGCACCCCGGAACGCTCGGGTTATTGATGTAGGGAGCGGCGCCGGTTTCCCTGGAATTCCCTTAAAAATAGCCTTACCCAATCTCGAAATGACACTTCTTGAATCGACCAATAAAAAGGGGTTGTTTTTAAGCGATATCATTAATAAACTTGGCTTAGATAATACATTTGTAGTTACCGCGCGGGCGGAAGAGATGGGGCAAAACCTTAAGCTGCGCGAGAAGTTTGATGTTGTCGTATCGCGTGCCGTTGCCAACCTTTCTGCGCTGGCGGAGCTGACCCTGCCTTTTTGTTCCGTTGGTGGTTTTCTTATTGCACAAAAAAAGGGAGAGATTACCCTTGAATTGGAGCAATCTTTAAAAGCGATTGAAATCCTTGGCGGAGGCTTACCCCATATTGAAAAAATTGATTTAAGCGCTATTAACGATGAGCGCCTTTTGATTGTTATCGATAAAATAAAACCGACACCGGAAAAATATCCGCGCCGTAACGGCATTCCGCAAAAGAGGCCTCTGGGTTAATTAAAAACATTTTGATATAATGTCATCGGTTGCAAGAGGTTTAAAATGGATAATGGTACAAAAAAGACTGTTTTTACTCTTGGGCATTCCACCAGGCCGATTGAGGAGTTTATTCTCCTGCTTACGGAAAACAATATCCAAAAAGTGGTTGACGTACGCACAATCCCCCGCTCAAGGCATAACCCCCAGTTTAATGCCGACAGCCTCCCCGAATCATTAAAAAAAGCGGGGATTGCTTACCAACATATGGCGGGGTTGGGAGGCTTACGCCATACCCTCAAAGATTCAATCAACATGGGCTGGCACAACACCAGTTTCCGCGGGTTTGCCGATTATATGCAAACACCGGAATTTGCCGATAGTTTGCAAGAACTAATTACACTTTCGCAAAAAGAGATAATTGTATTAATGTGTGCCGAAACACTTCCTTGGCGCTGCCATCGGTCGCTTATCGCCGATGCCTTAACTATACGCGATATCCCCGTTGAGCATATCTATAACCACACGACCCGCAAACCGCATGAGCTTACCTCTTTCGCTCGCGTTAACGGTAACACGATAACTTACCCCGCCTATGAAGAATAGTCATCCAATTTTTCGGTTATCTTTGAAAGAATACGGTGTGTTAAATTGCGGAATGAAAATATCTGTGTTATAGTTTCCTTACAAATGCAGTCACAATAAGACCGCTAGGGGAGCAATACGGCTGAGAGTCCTGAGATTATCGGGCAACCCTAATTACCTGAACTCGGTAATGCGAGCGTAGGAAAGCGGACATCAAGAAACCAGAGTCCGGTGTTTCCGCAGCTCTGGTTTTATTGTTTTAAGGAGAAAAATGACACAGCTTGAACTGGCAAGAAAAGGAATTATTTCCAAACAAATGGAGGCAGTCGCCCAAGCCGAAGGGGTAGAGGCGGATTTTATATGCCAAGGGGTGGCCGAAGGCACAATTGTTATCCCCGCCAATATTAACCACACGGCGCTTATCCCCTGCGGTATCGGCAAGGGGTTGAAAACAAAGGTCAATGCCAATATCGGTAATTCTTCCGACTACGGCGACATCGCAAGCGAACTTAAAAAACTGGCAATGGTTATTGAAACGGGGGCCGATGCGGTAATGGACCTTTCCACAGGCGGGAATGTCAACGAAATTCGCCGCGCCATTGTTAATAAAAGCACAATTGCAATCGGTACCGTTCCCGTCTATCAGGCCGGGTTGGAAGCAACCAAAAAACACGGTGCGATTGTGAATATGACCGCCGATGAATTATTTAACGTGATTGAAGAACATGCCAAAGACGGAATTGATTTTGTTACAGTTCATTGCGGTGTTACCCGCGAATCCGTTGAAAGGCTGCAAAAACAGACGCGCGTTACCGACATTGTGTCGCGCGGCGGCGCTTTTATGATGGGCTGGATGATTCACAACCAAAAAGAGAATCCGCTTTACGAGCATTTTGACAGGTTACTGGAAATTGCTTTGAAATACGATGTTACTTTAAGCCTCGGTGACGGTATGCGCCCCGGTAGTTTGTGCGATGCCACCGATCGGGCACAAGTGCAAGAATTGATTATTCTCGGCGAGTTGGTTAAAAGGTCGCGCGATGCCGGTGTGCAGGTAATGGTGGAAGGGCCGGGGCACTTACCGCTTAACCAAATTGAAGCTAACATTACATTACAGAAAACAATCTGTGAGGGGGCTCCTTTTTACGTTTTAGGGCCGCTGGTAACCGATGTAGCCGCCGGTTACGACCATATTACCGGTGCAATCGGCGGTGCAATTGCCGCCGCTGCCGGAACGGATTTTCTTTGCTATGTAACACCGGCCGAACATTTGTCGCTCCCCAATATCGAGGACGTAAGGCAGGGTATTATTGCCTCGCGCATAGCGGCGCATGCCGGTGATATCGCCAAGGGTGTTAAGGGCGCCATCGAATGGGACAGACAAATGTCACTGGCACGTAAAAACCTTGATTGGGAAGAGCAAGCACGCTTGTCGCTTGACCCCAAACACCACAGAGAGGTACATGCCCAGCACGCCACATTCGGTAAGGCTTGCAGTATGTGCGGGGATTTTTGCGCGATGGAGCTTACGGCTAAATACCTCGACGTGCCGATTCATAAATGCTAACCTTTTTTAACTAATCCGAGAACCCGCTCATTGGTGTGAGCGGGTTTTTTGTTGCCTTCCGATAGCTAAAATGGGCATAAATCGTTTATAATTTATCTTATGGATAAGCCGAAGTATTTTGACGATGCCGATAAGCTTTTTTCATCCCTGCCTAATTTGCCCCCGCCGGTCGAAAAACCCGTACTTGTCCTTCTTTGCGGGCTGCCGGGAACGGGGAAAACCTATTTCGCTCAAAAACTTATTAAACGAGTTCCGGCGGTAATATTGGAAAGTGATTCTTTGCGGCGGATTTTAACTTCTATCCCGGATTACAGTCAGTCGGAAAGCACGCGTCTTTTTAGCGCTATTCATTTTCTTTCTCAAAAATTATTAAAAACGGGGCATTCCGTGATTATCGACGCCACAAATTTAATTGAAAAACAAAGGAGACATTTTTACGATATCGCCGCTTCAGCGAGAGCAAAACTTGTTATTGTTCGAATCGATGCGCCTGTGGGAATTGTTCAAAACAGGTTGAAAAAAAGAAAAGAGATGTCCGTTAGCCGATCGGATGCCGATTGGGGCGTATATCTGGAAATGGCAGAATCATTTGATAAAATCAAGCGTAAGCATTATTCTGTAGATACGTCCGTTGATTATACAGAAATACAATCTTAAAGAAGATGATACAGAAAGGGGAATAAATTGGATATTAAAATAATTAGCGGTGAAATTACCAAACTAGAAACCGGTGCGGTGGTGCTGGGGATGTTTGAAGGTGGGAAAGCGTTAGGGCACGAGCTTGGTATTTTAAACAGAAAGCTTGGCAGGGTTATCAGCACAGCGCTTGAAAACGAAGAAATTAAAGGCAAAGCCGGTGAGATAAATATTTATAATTCTTTGGGCAGAATCCCAGCCAAATATGTTGCGGTGGTGGGGCTTGGTAAAAAAGAGGATTTCAAGCTGGATAACTTGCGTGCCGCTTTGGCGGAATGTTGTCGTGCGCTAAGACAAAAAAAGGTTTCGGATATAACCGTGCTTACCAAGTTTAGAGTCGGCGGCAGGAGATTTTCCGCTCAAGATTATGCTCAGGTTGTTACTGAAGGCGCTGTCTTGGGGCTTTATGCTTTTAGAAAGTATTTTACCAAAGAAAACGATTTTACCGAAGCTAAAAAGCTGACCCTTCTGGCTCCTAAGGCCGAATTGGTTTCCGAGATTAAAAAAGGCAGCGCCAAAGGGAAAATAATTGCCGATGCGGTTTGTATGGCAAGGGACATGATAAATGAACCTGCCAATTATTTAACGCCTGCCGTAATGGCTGAAATCGGCCGGAAGATTGCCGCGGATAACAATTTGGAAATAACCGTTCTTGAACGTGAAGATATGCAAGAGCTCGGCATGGGGGCGTTACTGGGGGTTGCTTTAGGATCCGTCCAGCCCCCTAAAATGATAATTATTAATTACAAGGGCAGGAAATCCAACGAGATAGATTTAGCCTTAGTCGGTAAGGGCATTACCTTTGATACCGGCGGCATCTCTTTAAAAACCGCTACAGGAATGGAAGAGATGAAAAGCGATATGTCGGGCGGGGCTTCCGTTTTGGCGGCAATCAGCGCTATCGCCCAATTGAAATTAAAAACCAACGTTACTGCCGTTGTTCCCACGGTTGAGAATATGCCCGACGGTGCGGCAATCAGGCCGAGCGATGTGCTTAAGGCTTTAACCGGTAAAACGATTGAAATTATTTCGACCGATGCCGAAGGACGCTTGATATTAGCCGATGCCTTGGGGCATATTAATAATTCCAAACCGAAAGCGATTGTTGATGTTGCGACACTGACCGGGGCATGTGTTGTCGCATTAGGTAAGCAATGTACCGGTGTAATGGGGAACAATCAATCTTTAGTAGATAAAATTATCGAATCCGGCGTTACAACCGGCGAGGCTATCTGGCAATTACCGCTTTTTGAAGATTACAGAGAGAACATTAAAAGCGATGTTGCCGATATTAAAAACGCGGGCTCAAAAGGCGCCGGAACAATTACGGCAGCCCTGTTCCTTTCCGAATTTGTGGGTGACACCCCTTGGGCGCACTTGGATATTGCCGGAACCGCTTTTACGGATGCCAAAAAAAAATATAACGTTAAGGGCGGCACCGGTGTGCCGGTCAGAACACTGGTTGACCTGGCGGCAAAAATGTCTGCTAAATAGAAAAATCTTTGGATCTTAAGTTATAACGGTGAGTAAAGCCCCGTCAGCCGGGGTTTTACTCTGAAATTAGGGTTCTGATTTAAATTAAAAAGGGTTTATGATGACAGAAAACAGCGGCAGTATTTATATGTTTTCCGGTAAAGGCGGGGTCGGTAAAACGACTTGTACCGCCGCAACGGCGTTGCATCACGCATCGCTGGGTAAAAAGACACTGGCTATTTCGACCGATGCCGCGCCGTCCCTTGCCCATATCTTTGAAGTAAAAAATGCTGAAAAACCGGCTCAAATCACCGATTCGCTTTTTATCGATGAAATCGGTACACCCGAAGTCGAAGAAATGTGGGATCAAAAATTCGGCAGGGAAGTTTACGAAGTATTTTCATCAATCGTATCTTTGGATTACGATTCATTTAAAGAGTTTATGTCCTCAATGTTACCGGGGCTGGCCGATGAGTTTATGGTCGATTATATCCGTGAACTCAAACTTAGCGGTAAATACGAATCCATAATCTGGGATACCGCTCCGCTGGGGCAAACGCTGGCGCTCTTACATACTCCGTCGATGTTAATTGAACATTTAAGGCTGGCGCCGCGCATTTATTCCAATTTTAAGTTTGGTCAAAAACAAAAAAGCTCAATTATGGAGATAATTAAAGGGTGGCAAAAACTGTCTCAGGATTGCCTTGATTTCTTGCGCGCCGAAGTCCGTTTTAATATCGTAACAATTCCCGAGGCGCTGGCATTTGAGCAACTGGAGAACGTTTTTAGTGAAATGGATAAAAACGGTTTTAAGATAGGGCAGTTGGTAATCAACAATGTAATTAAGGCTGATGAATCGCAGTTTTTAAAATCCAAAGCTGCTCACCAAAGGCAATATCTTGATTTGATACACACAAAGTTTTCCGATACAAAAATAATTGAAATGCCGATGCGCCCTTATGAAATTAAAGGAATCGAGCGCTTAAAAGAGGTTCAAGAGGCCCTTTTTTAGAGGGGGGAGTTCTTTTTGTGCTTATCCCACTGCCTGTAATATTGTTTTTAGACGGTAAATCAATTACTATTATAGTGCTCTGGCAGCAGATGCGAAATTAATTAAGCAATAAAACTATGAAGTCAAAAGCGGAACTGATTCAAACATCAGAGTTTTTTGCCGGGCTAAAGGCCGATGAGCTTGATCCGATAGTCAATCTGATTATCGAAAAGAGGTATGGGCGAGATGATATCCTCTTTTTTGAAGGCGATGCCACCGAGTCTTTAATCTTTTTGGCTTCGGGCGTGGTCAAAATATTCAAAACATCCCCTGATGGTAAAGAACAAATACTGGCGATTGCGCATCCCGAAGAAACGCTAAACGAAGTTCCTTTATTTAACGGCGGCCTAAATACCACCACCGCGCAGGCGATGATGCCGGTTGTGGTTTATGCTATCAGTAAAAGAGATATCGATTCGTTAATGGCTAGATATCCGCTTGTAGCCTCAAACGTTATCCATATCTTGGCTAAAAGAACACGCCAACTGGTTAACCTGGTTGAGGAGCTTTCTTTTAAGAGGGTTAACAGCCGATTAGCCGGGATATTACTGGAAAATGCGATACTGGACGGGCAAGCCGGCGGTGCCAGGCTGACCCAACGCGATATGGCGGCAATGGCAGGGACCGCCCGTGAAGTTATTAGCCGTTCGCTTAAAACAATGGAAGATGACGGAATTATCAGTTTTGACAAACACAGGCTTATTATTAACGACAGAGACGCATTAAAAAGGGTTGCGGAAACCTATTCATGAGATAAATGTCACATACAAACGGAAATAATAGGTATACAATACAGATATATTTGAGGTAGGATGCAGTGTTTTTAATGAAACCGGAAATAGATAAAGAAAAATGCACCGGCTGCGGCTTGTGTGTTGAGGTGTGCCGCGAGAACGGCATTACCGTCATTGATAGGGTTGTTGTTGCCGTCGATGGGGTTGAGTGTGACTGGTGCGGTATCTGCGAAGCGGTATGCCCTGAAGGTGCGATATCCTGCCCGTTCCAAATCGTTTTTGTCTAACGAGGGCCTCCCTTCGTTTCCTTTTATTGTTTCCCCTTCGTTCCCATGTTTGATTCCCTCTTTTTTTTCGTATTTTCAAAAAAGTTTTTATTTTGCGACTAAAGTTACATATATTTTTTTGATACGGCGTTAAAATGTTGGTGTTAAATAAAAAAGATCGTTGCAAACCTTGAATCAAATCCCGTAGTCAACGAAAAAGGGGGGCCTGAAATGGTGATGTGGAAAGCAAAAAAATGCCCCAAATGCGGGGGCGATATGTACATAGATATCGATGAAGATATGTGGTTTGACCACTGCTTGCAGTGTGGCTATATGCAGAATCTGACACAGGTGTTATGCGATAAGTGCGGTGAAATGGTTGCCGTTACCACCGAGGGCGGTAAACAGTGTTATCACTGCGAACAGTGCGGCAATAACACAATGCCCTGCCATTCGCTGCGCTGAAAAAGTCTTTCTCCCTTAAGGATTCGGTCCCGAGAGGAGCTTTTCTAAAACCGCAATCTTGCTTAAGCCGTCAATCGCAATCAGTTTGTTCTTAGAGGTGTGTCCTTTTACAATCTCCAAGCTGCTTTTACTGATACCGAGCAGACGGCTTAAGTAGTTTATCAGCTCTTTATTCGCCTTGCCTTTTGTTGGCGGGGCGTTTATTTTTATCCGTAGTACATCGTCTTGCATCCCGACAATTTCATTTTTAGATGCCGCGGGGGTAATTTGCACCGCTATTTTAGCGTTTGTTTCGCCGGTTTCCTGTAAGTCCAGCGGCATTTGTCGGGTCGGTTTTTTTGCCAATTTCAGTTCTCCCGTCTGCTAATTTTACATCTGTTCTTGAAAAGAGGCCGATAATATGTTTACAATCAGAAGGAATTGGAATATGCTGATACCGACAGTTACAAATAATACTAACGGTATCAAGATAACTTAACAACTTTGAGGGTAAAATGCAAGAATTGGCGTATGAAATCGGTAAATTACTTCGAGATAATAAGCTTACTTTAGGTTGTGTTGAATCGGCAACCGGCGGGTTAATTGCATCTGTAATTACCGAAATTCCCGGCAGTTCCGATTATTTTAAGGGAGCAATAATATCTTACAGCAACGAGGCCAAAATAAACCTTGTTAAAGTCAATAAAGAAACGCTTGATAAGTTCGGTGCGGTTAGCCCTCGTGTTGCTGAGGAAATGGCGCTTGGCGGCAGAAGGGTGCTGGGGGTTGATATTTGCCTGTCGGATACGGGGATTGCCGGCCCCGGCGGGGCAACCGATAAAAAGCCGGTTGGCCTTTTTTATATCGGGTTATCTTGCGAAAAAGGCACCTTTAACCGCAGGCTAAACCTAATTGGGAATCGCAGCGAAAACAGAAAAGCGGCTGCCGAAGCGGTTCTGTTATGGCTTAAAGAGTATCTTCTGGGGGCCAGGTAGGTGCTAAAATCCCTGATTTGCGGATGGCTTACATAAATAACTTAAGGTATATCCAATAAACAAGCGTGTTAACGATTGTAAGCGGTATACCGATTCTTACAAATTCCCCAAACGGGATATTGACGCCGCCTTTATTTTCCGCATTTTGTATAATTATCACATTGCTTGCGGCGCCTAATATTGTAAAATTTCCGGCAATGGTGCTTCCGGCAGCCAATACCATTAAACCGTATGTGCCCACACCCGAATGCAACAGTATCGGCAGGTAAAGTGCCACCGGCGGCACGTTGGAAAGCAATTATTCCAGTCGTTTATTCGGTAGCCAATCCCGAGATAATATCCGTCTTCTCTGGTCTTTACTTCACACTGCGGTCCAACAGTAGGCGGTTTAATAAAACCCGCCCTATCTTTCGTTTGGCTTTAATATCTTCGCTTAAACCTTGGGTAAGCCGACGAATCATAATTATTAGGAATAAAACCGCAAATCCGGCTGTGATTTCCGTTGGTTTGTTTAAAAGATAGGCAATAAAAGGTAATATTAAGAAAGATAACGCCACACCAATCGGCAGTGCATCGGATGTTCCGGCTCCTTTCGTAAAACGGGTGCGGGTACTTTGTTCTTTTATCCTTAATAATCTGACAAGTTTTGAAAGTATACCGATAAAAGCGGGAATAAGAGCGATTAAAGTTATCGAATATGTTAGTGTTACCGCCATTCCCAACCCGACGGTATTTCCTTTTTCCCCGTCGAAGCGGGAAAAAACAGGCCACATCTGTCCGGCCACGGCAACCAGCCCGCAGGTCACAACCAGCCATAAATCAAGCCCTACGGCATAACAAATTAAAACGGTTACAATTCCTTTAAAAACGTCCGCCAGTACCCCCACTATACCCCATAAAGGTCCGGCTCCCTGCCAGAGGTTCATATGCAGGTCTCCGTTAGTATCCAGTTTATGGAGTTTGCATAAAAGATAAAGCTGGGGGAATGCGCCGATAAAGTAAGAAACGACTACCATGGCAATACCGGTAAACATAGTATAACCGTCCTTTTACGTTGTTTTAAATTGATGAATTGTACAGCAAGTTTATAATTGATAGCAATTCGATTTTTGATAACAGCCCTAATTGCCGATATTTAAGTATGGTGTTATACTCTTACAAATTCAATTTAGAGAAAACAGAGAGGAAAAGGGTTTAATGATAAGAAGGATTGACGGCCGTAATTACAATGAACTGAGGCCGGTCAGAATTACCCTCGGATATCAGAGCTTTGCGGAAGGCTCGGTTCTGATTGAGATGGGCAAAACCAAAGTAATTTGCGCCGTTAGCGTTGAAGAAAGGGTTCCCGTTTTTTTAAAAGGCAGCGGAACGGGCTGGATAACGGCAGAGTATTCGATGTTACCGCGCTCCACCAACACCAGAACACAGCGCGATTCATCGTTAGGCAAGGTTTCGGGCAGGAGCCAGGAGATACAACGCTTAATCGGGCGCTCACTGCGCGGCGTGGCAGACCTGTCGGAGCTTGGTGAAAGATCCCTTTATGTCGATTGCGATGTTTTGCAGGCTGACGGCGGCACGCGAACAGCTGCAATTACGGGTGCTTACGTGGCGCTCTACCAGGCGATGAATACACTGGCCAATATGGGCATTATCTCCTCAATTCCCTTAAAATGCGCGGTTGGCGCCGTTAGCGTCGGGATTGTTAACAATAATGTTTTATTGGACTTATGCTACGATGAAGACAGCAAAGCCCAAGCCGATTTTAATATCGTAATGACCGGTAACGGCGAATTTGTTGAAGTACAAGGTACGGCAGAGGGCAAGCCGTATTCTAAATCCACTTTTGATGAGGTTTTATCTCTGGCAGGGGATGGAATTACCGAGCTTTTTAAAATCCAACAGGAAACAATCGACCAAATCAGAAAGCTTTAATTCGAGAGGTTTCGTTAAAAAATTTAGGGACGGCATTTTGCGCCGTCCCTTTTTTATAAATTCGTCTAAATCTATCGATAAGTCAAAGCGTTCTTATCGGATAGCTGCCAAATAAGCTATCCGCGAATTTGCCCGTTGCCGAAAATTATCCATTTGTAGGAAGTCAGCTCTTTTAATCCGAGCGGTCCTCTGGCATGCATTTTCTGGGTACTGATGCCCAGTTCCGCTCCCATCCCGAACTGGCTGCCGTCGGTAAAGCGGGTGCTGGCATTGGCATAAACGCAGGCGGCATCAACTTCGTTTAAGAAACGCATCGCCGAATCGTAATTCTCGGTCACAATCGCTTCGGAGTGGCCGGAACCGTATTTATCAATATGGTCAAGGGCTTCGTTAAGAGAGCCGACCACCTTGATAGCGATAATAAGGGCTAAAAATTCCTTCCCCCAATCTTCTTCGGCAGCCGGGTTTAATTTTACGTTTAAACCGCAATTTTGCAGTATGGCGGTTGATTTTTCGTCACAGCGCAGTTCCACCGAAGCCTTGTTAAGTTCGCTAACAACCGAAGGTAAGTATTTTGCGGCGATATCCTGATGCACCAGCAGCGTATCAAGCGCATTACAGACGGTGGGGCGTTGTACCTTGGCGTTATAAACAATCTTGGTTGCTTTTTCAATATCCGCCGATGCGTCAACATAGGTATGGCAAACACCGATACCGCCGGCAACTACCGGCATTGCGGCATTCTCCTTAACAAATTTAATCAGACCCGCACCGCCGCGAGGAACAATCATATCGATATAATTCGACATTTTCAGCATACGGTCTACCAGAGCGCGGTCGGTATTTTCAACAACCTGCACCACTTCTTCGGAGAGCCCCGCCCGTTTTATGGCCCCGCGAATTACCTTTGCCAGGGCAATATTGGAATTGATTGTTTCCTTACCGCCCCTTAAAATACAGCCGTTACCGGATTTTATACACAGGCTGGCGATATCGATTGTCACGTTGGGGCGGCTTTCGTAAATAGCGCCGATAACCCCCAGCGGTACGCGTTTTTTACCGATTTGCAACCCGTTTTCAATGGTGCGCATTTCGATTATCTCACCGACAGGGTCGGGAAGTTCGGCAACGGTCAGAACATCTTTGGCCATCCCTTGCAACCTTTCCTCGGTTAACAGCAAGCGGTCCAGCATGGCGGTATTCATACCTGATGCTTCGGCTTCAGAATAGTCTATCTTATTTGCAGCCAAAATAGCGTTACTGTTAGAGAGTAAATCGGCGGCAATATTTTTTAAGGCTTGATTTTTTATCGGCGTGCCAACGTAGGCCATGCGTTTTGAAGCGGTTTTAGCGGCCTTGGCAATATTTTCTAATTCAGTGTAGGCTTTCTCCATTCTCTTATCCCCCTTTAAAGATAACAGTCTCTTTTATTATAACCGCCAATCTAAGTAAATGGAAATATTAAATTATGATGCTGTTTTTATCGGGTAACAGCACTCGATGCGCTTTTCAAAATCTTAAATCCGCTTTTTGTTAATGCCCTTGTTATATCTTCTGATACCGGCGATAATATCGGGTTTCATCACACAATTTCGGAAAATGAAATTCCCTTTAATTAAGTCGTTCCCATAAAAGTGTATATCTTTTTTACGGCTTTGTTCGGAAATGTTCGTATCAAAGCCTATTGCCTGTTTGATATCGGAGGCAATACTGTTACCGCAATTTGCATAGATTTTGGATTTGCCGTTCATGGTGAACCCGGCTTTTTTCATTAGCATACCCATTATGCCGGGCATATATTCAAGTTTTCCGGTACTGTTGACATATATTACGGGGGTGCCAAACGTGTTGACATACGTGTTACAGAGATAGTCGTTAGTCATCCTCTCTTCGGTATCTTTTTGGGGGTTTGCAGGCGAACCGTGAGGGAATACAATCATTGCGATTTTTTTATCTTTAATATTCTCATAGAAATTTCTGCGTCTTGCGTCGTAGCAAATTGCAACCGCTACGTTGCCAAAAGGCGTTGCGATAGTATTATCAAAGCGGCCTCTTTTAAAGACCGCCGCCTCTCCCTCGTTTTTGGTAACAACCCCGTACACTTGTTCTTCACCTGCAATCAGGTAACGATTAAAATAGTCGCCCTTATCATAATCAATATACCCGACCCCTACATATGAACGATACCTTTTTGCTATTTTGATTGCCCAAGCGGAGGTATCTTTCCCACAGTCGTCAGCATACTGCCATGCTGCTTGACTTGCCATATAGCTGCATATCGCCATTTCCGGCAGTAAGATAATATCGGGTGACGGGAGTCCTGAAATTAGGGATTCAATATACTCTTTGCGTTCGGCAATCCCTTTTATATCGTTATTTAACTCTAACGCAAAAATTCTCATGAATTTACCCCTCACATTTACCCCGTGTTCCGAAAAGTTTCCCTGAAGCAATAAGAAAGCAGATTTTAAAGGCTATCTAACAATTATTGAAACTAAAACTTTCGTTTCGCATTTGCAGTCTTAGGACGTCAATCCGGCTTAGGGCATTCGGATTCGGTGAGGGTTAGAATAACAAATTTTTTGCAACGGAAAAGCTTATTCCAAATCCCCGATTCCGGTAAAAACGTAGCAAAACAGCGGCGAAAGCCCGTAAACGGCACGGTTGACCTTTTTTCGGAGCGAACACCTGCCTCTTTTACCGTCCGCCAACTCTATAACGTATCCGTTACCTTCTTTGATTTTCTTATATTCAGTGAGGGTCAATTCCCCCCACCAATTTTGTGAAATCCCGTTAAAATATTTGTAATCCACTTCCGCAACAAGTTCCCCGTCGCTGCCGTATAATTTTCCTTGGCTCATTTGTACCCCTTTTCAGAATATAGTTAAAGTATAATAAGGTTATTACGATGAATGACCTCGGCTCCCAAGTCGTGCCCCAATAATGATGCAATCTGTTTGGAATGCGCTCCCATAATAACTTCTACATCGGCGGAGTTGTAATTGGATATCCCGCAGCCGATACGGCCTCCGTCCATGTCTAAAATATTAACAATGTCACCCCTTTGATATTTACCTTGGCTTGCGCGTATTCCCGCCGCTAAAAGGCTGCCGTTTTTCTGTTTTAAGGCGTTAACAGCCCCCTCATCTACGGTTAACTTACCCTTAACGGATAATCCGCTGACCATCCAGCGCTTGCGGCTGTCAATATGTTTGGATGTCGGAAGAAAAAGCGTGCCCACTTCTTCGCCGGCGGCTATTTTCTGCAGAACCTCGGGCTCATATCCGTTAGCAATGATAACCGAAATGCCGGAAGAGGTTGCCAGTTTAGCCGCCTCAATCTTGGTAATCATTCCGCCGGTGCCGATTTTGGTGCCGGCTTTACCGGCCAGTTTTTCGATTTGCGGCGTAATATTTTCGATTTGCTTAATAAGGGTGGCATCTGCATTACAACGCGGGTCCGCGGTGCAGAGGCCGTCGATATCGGTTAAGATTACCAGTAAATCGGCATCAATTAAATTGGCAACAAGCGCCGAAAGGTTATCGTTATCACCGAATTTTTTATCATGCAGTTCGTCAAAGGCAACGACATCATTTTCGTTGATAATGCCGATAATCTTTAATTCCAATAAGTTCAAAAGGGTGCTGCGCGCGTTGAGATATCCGTCTCTGTCCGAAAGGTCGGCTTTGGTAAGTAGGGCCTGAGCAATAACAATTCCATGTTCGTCAAAGAGTTGTTCATAGGTGTTTATCAGCCTAATTTGGCCGACTGCCGCCAGCACCTGCTTGTAAGGGATACCCTTAACGGAGCTGGATTTACCCAGCTTGTGCCTTCCGGCAACAATGGCTGCCGAGGTTACAATTACTATTTCCAGCCCTTGTTTATACAATGCGGCTATCTGGGAAACAATTGAGGACATCATATTGATATCAAGGGATGAACTGCCGTTTGTCAGCAAATTCGAACCGAGTTTGACTACTATTCTTTTATAGGGCAAATCTGTCTTGTTCATTCCTTTCCTCAATCTACCAAATCTTGTATTGTAATAATTATATCAATCGCCTTCAGGTTGGACAAGCAAGCGTTGTATGTTAAAATTTATTAAGAGGGCTAGTTGCGGGAAACTAGCCCTAAAGGCGTTTGTAAAAAGGATCTGTTTCTTTGAATAATATACTAAATCTCATAGCCGAGATGCCGGAATACAGACATCTCTTAAAAGAAATCCGGGCTAAAAAAAACCTTGGCGATATCTCAATTCTGAATGCCGCCAAGCCCTACCTGATTGCCGCTTTACATAAGGCCTTAAAAATTCCGATTGTTGTTATAACGGCCAAAGCCGATAACGCTGCTAAGTTAAGTGACCAAATAGCTTCCTGGTGCTCTCCGGGTTGCAATATTGATGTTTTCCCCGAGCCGGATATGCTTCCTTATCAAAAGGTAACAACCGATAACTATAATGAAATCGAAAGAATACGCTTGCTTTCGCTTTTGGCGGATATCAAAAATAACGATTCCCCGCCTTTAATAATTCTTTCGGCGCGTTCGCTGATGGGGAAAGTTATTCCGGTTACCGATTTTAAAGCCTCGCATCATATCTTACGGCTTGGGATGACTATCGATCCCTACGAACTGCTTAACAGCTGGCAGATTTTAGGATACGAAGCGCAAAGTATTGTTGAACTGCCGGGGACGATGAGCCACCGCGGCGGTATTTTCGATATCTATCCGCTTACGGCCGAAAAGCCGATTAGGCTGGAGTTTATGGGTAATACCATCGATAGCCTGCGCTATTTTGACCCCCAAACGCAACGCTCACAGGAATCAATCCAAAGTATCGAAATTGGCCCGGCAACCGAATTGTTGCTGCCGCTTACCGCCGAAAAAAAGAAACTGCAAAAGATACTGGCCGAAGTTGACCTAACCGGTTGCAATGCCGATGCCAAAAGGAATTTAAAACAGGATTTGGCAAGTTTAGCGGAAGGGCAAATTCCGGCTGAAAAATATTTTTATGCCCCTTTATTTAATGATGGCAGTGTTTTGGATTATATCCACAAAGGGTTTTTGGTTATAACCGATGAACTGCAAAATATCACCCAAACGGTTGAGTATTTGGATACGGAAGCCGATAAATTAAAACAAGATAAACTTATAACCCACGATTTGCCGCGCAATTACCCTTTGCCGTATTTTCAATGGGACGATTTACGCTTGTGTCTGGAGGCAAAGCAAAGTTTAAATATGGTTTCGTGGGGGGAATCTTCCCGAATTTCTTTTTCGGCAGCGCCGAGTTTTGGCGGTAATTTAGTTAATTTTGCCGATGAAGTTAAAAAAATGCTTGCGTCCAAAAAGCGGGTGATTGCCGTTACCCACCAATCCCAGCGCCTAACCGAACTGCTGGAAAGGGAAGGGATATTTACAACCAATCTCACCGCAGAAAACAATTCCCTCCCTAAATACGGAGAGATTACCGTGGTTGGCGGTGCGGTAACCGACGGCTGGATTATGGATACTCAAACATGTCTTTTTACCGACAGTGAAATCTTCGGTTTTATTAAGCAAAGAAGGTCAGTTAAAAAACGGTCGGTTGCTAAAACGAAACTCTACGAAGATATCAACCCCGGTGATTATGTGGTGCATGTTGAGCACGGCATTGCTAAATTTAACGGAATTGTGAGAATGAACCCCACCTCTATTGAGTATATGGTATTGCAATACGCCGAAGGTGATAAATTATACGTTCCGGTTGACCAAATCGACCGTGTCGGCCGTTACATCGGCGGCGGCGATAAAACACCCATCCTTAATCGCTTAGGCACGCAAGATTGGGCGAAAGCTAAACAAAAGGCGCGTAAATCGGTTGAGGAGGTTGCGGAGGAACTATTGGATCTCTACGCCGCCAGAGAAGCCGCTGCGGGTTTTGCCTTTGCCCCCGATACTGTTTGGCAGCAGGAAATGGAAGCCTCGTTCCCTTACGTTGAAACCCCCGATCAAATGAAGGTGCAGGAGGAAGTCAAGGGCGATATGGTTAAAGCCAAACCGATGGACCGCCTTATTATGGGAGACGTCGGTTACGGGAAAACGGAAGTGGCGCTGCGTGCGGCTTTTAAAGCGGTTATGGATAACAAACAGGTGGCGGTATTGGTACCGACAACCGTTCTTGCCGAACAACACTACGCTACATTTACTCAAAGGTTACAGGCATTCCCGGTCAGTATCGAAGTTTTAAGCCGTTTCCGTTCGCAAAAACAACAAAAGGAAATTATTGAACGTTTAGCGGAAGGCAAGGTTGATATCTGTATCGGAACGCATCGTCTGATTCAGAAAGACGTTCTTTTTAAGGATATCGGTCTTTTAATTATCGATGAAGAGCAGCGTTTTGGTGTTAATCACAAGGAATATTTAAAAAATATCCGCAAAGAAATCGATGTGCTGGCAATGAGCGCAACACCGATTCCGCGTACCCTGCATATGTCACTGGTCGGTGTTCGCGATATGAGTGTCATCGAAACGCCGCCGGAGGAACGCTTACCGGTCAGGACTTATGTTGCCGAATACGACGGTCAGCTCGTTAAGGAAGCGATTTTAAAAGAATTAGAACGTAACGGGCAAGTCTTTTTTGTCCATAATCGTGTTCAAAGCATTGCGATGGTAGCCGCTAAAATACGTGAACTGGTGCCTTCGGCTCGAATCGGGGTTGCCCATGGGCGGATGACCGAAGAAGACTTGGAAACCGTGATGACCGACTTCTTACGCGGTGAAATCGATATTTTGGTTTGTACAACTATTATCGAATCGGGGCTTGATGTTCCGAATGCCAATACCCTGATTATTAATCAGGCCGATAAGCTGGGGCTGACCCAGCTCTATCAATTAAGGGGCAGGGTCGGGCGGGAGGCGAACCTGGCTTATGCCTATTTCCTTTACGATAAAGGAAAGCTGATTACCGAAGAAGCGCGTCAGCGTTTAAATGTGATTTATGAAGCAACGGAACTGGGCGCCGGTGCCGATATCGCCATGAAAGACCTTGAGATAAGAGGCGCCGGTAACTTGCTGGGCAGGAAACAAAGCGGTCATATTAATGCAATCGGTTTTAGTTTGTATACGCGTTTACTGGCTGAAGCCGTTACCGATATCAGGGATAAATATCGTGGTGAGCGAAAATTACCCGTAAAAAGAATGCCCCAAGCTGTTGTTGATTTACCTCTTTCGGCTCTAATTCCGGAAACGTACGTTTCCGATGTTGCCGTGCGCTTGGGTTTATACCATAAACTGGCGGGGGTTAAGTCCGTCCAAGACTTAGATGATATTAAAAAGGAATTAAACGATCGTTTCGGGGCTTTGCCGCCTGAGGCGGATAATTTGCTGTTCGGGGTTAGTATCAAGCTGAAGGCTTCCCAAGCCGGTGTTAAATCGGTGGTTACCGAAGACGGCAATATTGTGATTCGTTTGGTTGAGGGTTTACAACTGGAAAGGCAGAAAATTGCATTACTGCCTAAAACGGGGATTACAATGGGCAGGACTCAGCTCAATATTGAATACAAAAGGTTTGGTGAAAAGTGGACGAAGATACTGGAACAAGTGCTTGACATAATTAGTTTGGCTTAAATGCCGTAACCCCGCTCAAATAACCTATCCGCTTGTCGCCTTGCTTTATTCTTCTCTGGCTGTTTGTCCGCTAACGGAGCTTAAAACCCCGTTAATGAACCTGGGGGAATTGTCGCCGCCAAAGTTTTTGGCTAACTCCACCGCTTCGTTAATTGCCACCTTAACAGGGGTATCCTTATCAAACAGCAGTTCAAATATGGCGATTCGTAAAATGTTACGGTCAATCACGGATATTTGGGCAATCGGCCACATCGGAGCAAACTTTTTGATATTGTCATCGATTTGACCCTTGTTATCAAGGACGCCGGAAACCATTTCTCTGACAAACTCCATATTTTCTTCGTTTAAGACTTCTGCCGCAAGGGCATGCTGAATCACTTCTTCAGATTTATGGCCGACCAAATCGACTTCATATAACACCTGAAGCGCAACAGCCCTCGATTTTCTTCTGGCTCCGCTCATTTTTAACTCCGATTAGCTCCAATTACCGGATTGCATAAAAAGGTTGTCTTCTTTTTTAGCGGGATGCGGTAATCGATAAATTAAGGTCGCTTTAAACTCCGATGTCGGCGTACCGGCTATGGAATAAGAGCGACCTTTAACAGTCAAAATTAGTTCTTTCTATATTCGTTTGAAACAAAAAAGCAGCTTATTTAGATTTCTTTTTGGAATCTTCCGCTTCTACCGCGTCTCTACCGCCGTAGTTTCCGCAGGTGGGGCAAGCGTAGTGTTGCAGCTTAACATCACCGCACTGAGGACAAGCCATAGTGGCTTTCGGTGTTAAAGCCTGGTGGCTGCGTCTTAGGCCTTGTTTTGCTTTGGCAGTTTTTCGTTTAGGTAATGGTGTCATCGTCTACTCCGTTTCTATTGCTTTAATGTAACTATTCATATTACCATAATCGCATAAAATTTTACAATTAAAATCCGCGGCAATTATTGTCGCATAAGGGTTTCATTGGTATCGTCAGCAAGGCATATTGCCTTACGGCTTCGCTAAGGTCGAGTATACGGCGTTCATCTATAACAAAACCTTCGGATTCTTCCGGGTCGGGTATTTCAATTGTGCTTGCTATATCAAGAGGCGGGAAGAATTCTTCTTCGAAGGTCACTTCAAGCGGACAATCAAAATCTTCCAAGCAACGAACGCATGTTGCTTGCGTTGAGGTTTTGAAGTTACCTTTGACAAGTATGCTGCGATTGGTGCGGGTTAACTTAAAATTACCCTTAACCGGAAGAACTAAATCGTCCTCGGGGTATCTAAAGATTTCATCGATTTCAATATCGCGCGAAGAACCTGTCGGTTCTCTAAGCAGTTGGGAAACATTAATTTGCACTTTAATTCCTTGTTGCGGCTGTTTTGATAATTAATTATACTCAGGATGGCACTTTCTAAGCAAACTTTCGGGTTTTTATCTTAAATTGATTGACAGCTCTATTCCCGCAATCTATAATCCAATTATAAGCTGTAAGGGGGAATACAATGAAAGCAAAGGCTTACGTGCTGGTAGAAACGGCAATCGGTAAAACCAAAACCGTTGTAGCCTCTCTTAGAAACATAGAAGGCTTGGAATCGGTTGATTCGGTTACCGGCTCTTACGACGTTATCGCGGTAGTCAAAGCGGAAACGCTAAACGAAGTAGGGGATATCATTACAGCCAGCATCCACACCATAGAAGGGATTTCACGCACCGAAACTTGTCTTGTAATCTGTTAGGGTTACATTTTTTCGGGTGTTGACATCCCCATCAAACTCAGCGTTCTGTCAAACACTATCCTGGCAGAAGCGACCAACTTTAGCCTCGCTTTGGTGATTGCCGGCTCATCCGTTACCACGCGGCATTGCTTGTAGAAACTGTGGAAAATCGTTGCAAGGTCCTGTGCATAGTATGTCAGATGATGCGGTTCAAGCGTGTGGGCAATCATCTCGATAATCTCGGGCAAAAGGAGCATCTTGCGGATTAGCGCGAGCTCCGCTTCATCGTTAAGAAGCGCAACATTCCCGTCTTCGTAGTCAATCTCTTTTTCTTCAGCCAGCCTCAGAATACTTGAGATGCGGGCATAGGCGTACTGAATGTAATAAACGGGGTTATCCTGAGATTCCTTTTTAGCCAGTTCCAAATCAAAGTCCATTTGGCTGTCTGCCGAGCGGCAAAGGAAAAAGAAGCGGCAGGCATCAACCCCGACTTCTTCAATAACTTCGGAAAGCGAAATCATATCACCGCTGCGCTTGGATAACTTAACCAGCTCGCCCCCGCGTTTTAGGGTAATCATTTGCGAAATAATAACCTTGAGGCGTTTGGGGTCAATTCCCAGCGCTCCGACAACGGCTTCCATTCTGGAAACATGCCCCTGGTGATCCGCTCCCCAGATATCAATCACTTTATCAAAGCCGCGCTCAATAAACTTATTGTAGTGGTAAGCAATATCGGTGGCAAAATAAGTGGCTGTTCCGTCACTGCGGATTACAACGTTATCTTTATCTTCGCCGAGTGCGGTGGAAACAAACCAAATTGCGGATTCCTTTTCGGCAATATAACCGCTTTGTTTAAGCATATCCATTACTTTATCGTATTGCCCGTTTTCGTAAAGGCTGCTTTCATTAAACCAGTTATCGAAAGTCACCCTTAACGCTTCAAGGGAACCTCCAATCTGTTTCAGCATTTTGGCAAGCCCCAGTTTGCCGAGTTCCTTTTCCGCATCTTCCGGGTTCATTTTTATGAATTTATCGCCGTGTTCGCTGATTAACTCTTGAGCCAAATCGATTATGTAAGAGCCGAAATAGCCCTCCGCCGGCATTTCCGTGTCGATACCGAGCGCTTGTCGGTAGCGTGTAAACAGCGAGCGGTAGAATGAAACGATTTGGTTTCCGCCGTCGTTAACGTAATACTCTTTTTGCACCTTAAATCCGGCGGCATCAAGCACATTGGCTAGGGCACTGCCTAAAACGGCGCCCCTGCCGTGGCCGACATGCAGTGGGCCGGTGGGGTTAGCGCTTACAAATTCAATCTGAATTTGTTCTCCGTTACCGCTCTCAACGTTCCCGAAAGAGTCCTCTTGTTTTAAGATTGCGTCAACCTGTTGGGCAAGCCAGCTTGGCGCCAACGTAAAGTTAATAAAACCGGGCTGAGCGACGCTAACATCGGCGATTGCTTCGTCTTTTTCTAAGGAAGATACAATAATTTTGGCAATATTAAAGGGGGCCATTCCGGTTGAACGAGCCAGTTTCAAAGGAAGGCTGGCGGCATAATCCCCGTGCCCCGTTTTTTGCGGATGCTCAACGGATACATCGGGTATCGGCACAACAGGCAGTTTGCCTGCTTGCTGCGCTTCCGCCGTTGCCTTTTTAATTGATTCAATAATCCTTTGTTTAACAAGTAAGATTTCGCTCAAGTTATCCCCCGTTTAAAGCTACATAATGGCGCATTATAGCACAATGCGCCATTCCGTAAATAATTTCAGCAGTGATTAAAAAACAGTTTGAAACAGAATTTTACTATGAATTTTCCAGTAATTCTTCGACTTCTTCCCTGCCGGCTTCCATTTCTTCTTCAAGTTCTTTATCGTGCATTAACAAAAGAGCCTGGAACTCGCCGACATGGGTTTTTTCTTCTCTGGCAATATCAAGAAGAAGTGTTTTTAAGTTTTTGTCATCGGCCAGCGCCGCCATTTGCTCGTAGAGGTTAATGGCATCCAACTCGGCCATTACCGCAGCCCTCAGTATTTCGCGGTCGATGTTCTTTTTGTCTACTTTGGATAAATCAATCGGTATTCGTGATAACATTTTGTTTACTCCTCAGACATTATTTAATATATTAAATCCTTTTCAAATTAAAAACAACTTACGAAAGTTTTTTTGAACGGTTTTGGCTTTAAAATAAAGGTAAAACGAGGGGGGCTAAGAGGCGCGGATAAAAATATTGCTAGCTTTGTTCCCCGATGCTTTTTTGCGCCCATACCTTGGCGATCTCTTTGGCGAGCGGTTTGTTTTCCGCTTTCTCAAATTCGGGGTCTTTTTCAAAAAGGGCAAGCGCTTCGCGCCGAACCGTTTCAAGCAGCCCTGTATCCGAAATCCGTGCCATTTTAAGGTCGGGGATGCCGCTTTGCCTTGTTCCGAAAAACTCGCCGGGGCCTCTCAGTTTGAGGTCTTCTTCCGCAAGTAAAAAACCGTCCTGGACTTTTTCGATTACTTCCAATCTGTTGCGGGCTATTTCGGAGGGGTTTTCCGCAAGTAACATGCAATAGCTTTGTTCCGTACCGCGCCCGACCCTGCCCCTAAACTGGTGCAATTGCGAAAGCCCGAAACGGTCGGCGCTTTCGATTAACATTACCGTGGCATTGGGAACATCCACCCCCACTTCAATCACCGGTGTCGAAACCAGTACGTCCAGTTCCCCGTAGCGGAAACGCGTCATTACATCGTCTTTATCGGCAGATGACATCCTTCCGTGTAAAAGCCCAAGCCCAAGTGACGGAAAAACCTCGGAGGATAAATATTCGAATTCGGCGATGGCGGCGCGGGCTTGGACCGCTTCAGACTCATCAATTAAAGGGCAGATTATAAAGGCTTGCCTCCCTTCGGCAACCTGTTTACGTATAAAATTGTAGGCTTTATTTCTTTCATCGGGGGCAAGCCATTTCGTTTTAATTGTTTGTCTGCCGGGCGGCAGCTCATCAATAACCGAAAGATCAAGGTCTCCGTACAAAGTTAACGCCAAGGTGCGCGGGATGGGGGTTGCGGTCATTACCAACAAATGCGGGTTATAACCCTTTTGTCGCAGTGCGGAACGTTGTTCCACACCGAAACGGTGCTGTTCATCAATAATTGCAAGCCCCAAAGAATTAAACTCAACGTTTTTTTGAATAAGGGCATGGGTTCCGATAACAATATCGACATCCCCTGCGGCAATCGCATTTTGAATTTCCGATTTCTTTTTACCCTTTGTATCGCCGATTAAAAGGGCAACGGAAACGGGCTCGCCGTCAATACTGTTATAGGTATGAATATAATCTTCTTGGGATAATGCCTCACCGCCCATCGCCAGGAGTTTACAAACGCTTGAAAAGTGCTGTTCGGCCAGTATTTCGGTGGGGGCCATTAGGGCTCCCTGAAAATTATTGTTAACGGCGGTAATAAGCCCCGCAAGAGCGACAATCGTTTTTCCGCTGCCGACTTCACCCTGCAGTAACCGCGACATCGGAATCGGTTTTTGCAGGTCATCGTAGATCTCGGAAATCACCCTTTTTTGGGCGCCGGTAAGTTCAAACGGCAAGGGTTGCATCCATTTATCGGTTACCGCTTTATCTATTTTGAACGGGTTGGCGGGTTGGTCGGCCTGCCAACGCCGTTTTCTGTTTAAAACACCCAGTTGCAATAAAAATAACTCATCGAACGCCAGCCTGGTGCGGGCTTTATCTTTTAGTTCTTGGCTGTCGGGGAAATGCGCCTGATAAATGGCTTGCGGCAAGTCTGTTAAACCGCAGCGCTCTCTTATCTTTAGCGGCAAAAAATCTTCCGTTTCGGGCGCCCAGCGGTCAATAACTTCTTTCATCATCTTTCTGACGGCGCGCGGGTAAAGCCCTTTGGTTAGGGGATAGATTGGAACCAATCTGCCGGTATGGACAAGCTCTTTATCTTCCAAAACTTCCCACTCGGGGGATTCAAACACCGGCTGATCCCTGAAAATGCTTAACCGTCCGCTTAACACCACTTGTTGATTAACGGATAATTGCTTGGCAATATAGGGGTTATTAAACCATACTACCCTGACGTTTCCCGTTTCATCACCGACAATGGCCTCGGTACTGCGGCGGTTGCCAAGCCTGACTTCGCGCGTTTGCCAAACGTTGGCAATAATCGTTTCCTCAACCCCCTCGCTAAGCTCCGCAATTGTTTTGCGCTGGCTGTAATCGAGGTGGCGGTTGGGGAAATAATACAGTAAATCCCTTACGGTTGAGGCTCCGAGTTTATTAAACTTAACGGCAACGGCGGCGCTGACCCCTTTTATTGATGTTATTGATGCGTCCAAGCTCAGCCCTTGGCTTGTTTTAAGCGGGGATTTGCGCGCGGCTGTTTTGGTAACCGCTGCGGTTTTAGCGGGTGCTTTAACCGGTTTTGGCGGCTTTTCCGCCAAAGACGCCTCAATGTTATCGATAGCGCCTATTATTGCTTCAATTTTGGCTTGGCGCTGGCTGATATCAAGCTCTGCATAACCGGTTTTATCCAGTTGCAATGCTTTGAATTGCTTTAAAATAATTGCGTTATTGATTGTTCCTTCGGTTTTGGTTGCCCAGTTTGCCAAAAATTTATCCAACCCGCCGAAAACAGCGGTGTTGTTGAATTTTTTTTGGCGCTCAAGCTCCAGAACCTTACGTAACGGCAATGAATCCATTAAAAAGGCTCCCGTATTTGTTGCAGTAATTTCTTTAAGCTATAAGGTCGCAAGTTTTATTTTTGGCAGGTGTATTGAAGGAAAAGAGGGCAGGGATATTCCTTTTTTCTTTTCGACATCCTCTTTGTGAGAAAGTCCTTCAATTTTTTCCCTAAGGGCCAATATTAGCGTGCCTGGACCGCCGTGAACACCCAGCGCCGGCCCCAGCCGGGATAAATAGGCGGTGCCTTTACCAAGCACGGCTTCGATACGCTCTTTAAGCATTTGCGCATCTTCGGGGGTTGTGCTGTGTACAACGGCAACATCTTGAATATGAGAAAAATCCTTGATATGTTCAAAGAGTTTATCAATCCCTTTACTGCGGCTGCGTGTCAGACCGGTCGGTTGTATTTCTCCGTCCAACATTGTTAACATCGGTTTTACCTGTAATAACCCTCCCAAGAGGGCTTTGGCTTTACCGATGCGTCCGCCGGTAAAAAGGTATTTTAAGGTATCAAACATGCCCCATAAATGGGTGCGATGTATTGAGCTTTTAATTTCTTCCAGTATTGCCGTTATATCCTCGCCGGCTTTTGCCATCCGGGCGGCGGCAAGCGTCATTAATCCCAACCCCATAGTGGTGGACATGGTATCGATAACTTCAATGCGTCCGCTGCTTCCAACCATATCTTTAGCCTGCACCGCCGAGTTATAGATTCCGCTTAATTTACCGGTAACCATCAGAGAAACAATTTCATCGGTTTCTTTTAGCAGTTTTTTATAGACATCGGCAAAATCGGAGGGAGGCGGTTGAGAGGTTTTAATTACGATATTATCGGTTACCATTTTTTGATAAATTTCGTCTTGGCTGATATCTATTCCGTCACGATAAGTCTTGCCCTCAATCTGGACATAAGCGGGAACGACGGTAATTTCAAGTTCATCTATTAATTCCTGCGGGATATCCGATGTGCTGTCCGTAACTATTTTGACTGCCATTTATTCTCCTTTTTAAGAAGGCTTACTCATTATGGATACTGCAACCCCTCCGGGGCCGGAGTATGTGCCGACTACCGGGCATACAATCGATTTATAAATATCTTCCCGCGGTACAATGTCGCTGATACGTTCAATCAAATATTCGGCATCTTCGGGTGTGGTACAGTATTCCACGCCGACGCTTTCGATATTATCGGTTGTTGCGACTGCGTTATAAAGATAATCAAGACCGGCGGCTTTGGATCGGACCCTTGTAAGCGGCCCCATTTCTCCGTCTCTAATCGTAAGAATTGGTTTTACCGAAAGCAGTGAGCCGACAAAGCCCTGCGCTTTTCCGACGCGCCCGCCCTTTACAAGATACTTAAGTGAATCAAAATAAGCGACCAGTTGTGTGTTATCTAATCTTACTTTGGTTGCGGCAATTATTTCATCGATTCCCGCACCGGCATTTGCCATTTTGGCCGCCGCAATAACTGCAAGCCCGAAGCTCATAATTATTTTTTGCGAATCCAAGACCTCAATGCGGCAAGTATCGCTAACTGTACTTTTGGCGTTTAACGCCGATTGATAAGTGCCGCTGAGTTTGCTTGATAAGGTAATTACCAGTATTTCATCGCTTTCGTTTGCCAGCTCGTTATAGACATTGGTAAACGAAAACGGGGAAGGTTGGGTGGTGGTGGGAATAACGTCTTCCCGGACCATCCTTTCATAAAAATCTTCCGAAGAAATCTCTATCCTGTCAAGAAACGACTCATGACCGAACGATACGGTCAACGGAATCAGCGTTATACCAAGTTCATTTGCTAAGTCGTCGGGTATGTCGGACAGAGTATCTGTGACAATTTTAACTGTCATTTTACTATACCCCCTGACTAATTAATTTATTCTACCGACACAATATAAAAATAGTGCGGTTGTCCTCCGTAAACCACTTCAACCTGCAGTTGAGGGTACTTCTCGCGTATTTCATTGCCGCATGCTTCGGCTTCGTCTTCTTCGGTGTCTTGACCGTAGTAAACGGTGATTATTTCGGTTTTATCCTCAATCGTTTTCTCTAAAACCTCAAACAAAACATCTTTGGCACTATCCAGTGCCGAGATAATGACCCCGTTAAGAAGCCCGATTGCTTGTTTCTTTTTGATATCAAGGTTTCCGATTTTACACGAACGCACGGAACGTGTAACCTCGATTGACGAAACGGCATTGATTGTTTCTGTCATAATCTCGCAGTTGGTTTCCAGTTCCGCTTCGTAATCAAAGGCAAGCAGTGCGGCAACCCCCTGAGGGACATTGACCGTTGGCACAACACAGATTTTTTTCTCCGTTAGGGCTTGGACTTGCTGTGCGGCCAGCACAATGTTTTTGTTGTTGGGAAGGATAATCACGTTATCCGAAGGTGCGCGTTCCACTCCCATCAGAATATCCTTGGTGCTGGGGTTCATTGTTTGCCCGCCGGCAACAATGGCGGAAACGCCGAGGCTGGAAAACACCTCTGCCAGACCGTCTCCGGCAGCAACGGAAACAATCGATACCTTGGTCGGCGTCGATTGTGTTTTTTGTTTTGCCAAGTAATCTTGATGCTGTTCGTCCATATTGCGGGCGCTGACGCTGTGAATGGTGCCCATTGAAGTTGCGTAACTGATTACTTCGCCGGGGTCAAGCGTATGAATATGGACTCTAACGGTATTCTCATCTCCGACAACAATCAGTGATTGCCCTTTTTTGAGCAAATATTTTTTCATTTTTTCGGGGTCCAGCCCGCTTCCCTTGAGCAGGAACTCTGTACAGTAACCGAAGGGAACTTCATCTTCGTGACCCGCTTTGGCATCGGCCGTAACGGTTACGGGTGTTGAAGAAATACTGCTGGCGATGATTTGCGGTTTTCGGAATTGCATTAACTCCGATTCGCCCCGCAGGTAGCGTAATGCCCCGTCCAGTATTGTATAAAGGCCTTGCCCGCCCGAATCGACAACTCCGGCTTCTCTTAATGCCGGTAAAAGTTTGGGTGTGTTGGCAACCGATTCACTGGCGGCGGATACCGTGGATTCCAAAACGGAAAGGAGATCTCCTTTGCCGTTAGCGGCGGTTTTTAAGGCTTCCTGTGCGGCATCTTTTAATACCGTTAGGATTGTGCCTTCAACCGGGTTGCTGACGCCTTTATAGGCAACAACCGAGGATCTTTCCAATGCGGCGGCAAAATCCTTACCGTCCATCGTTTCTTTATCCGCTAACCCCTGAGCCAATCCGGCCCAGAATTGCGAAAGGATAACCCCGCTGTTACCGCGGGCCCCCATTAGGGCGCCGGTAGCCATTGAGTGCGAAACGGAAGAAACATCCTTGTTGGCATTTTGAAATCCGTGGTCAATCGTCGATTTCATTGTAAGTAACATATTGGTACCGGTATCTCCGTCCGGTACGGGGAAAACGTTAAGCGCATCAACTTCGGGGGCGCTTTTTTCAAGCCAATCAGTAGCGGCGGCGAACATTTCGAGGAACTTTTGTCCTCCGATAACATCCGTTTGATTCATTTTTTATACCACCATCCTTGTAAGGTGTTGTTCGGAATAATAATCTTGTAAGGTTTTGTAATTTATGCTAACATAGCAGAACGAATTGTACAATAATTTCTTATAGACAGTCAAAGGAGTGAACCTATCAATGAAGTGCGATCTATGTGATAAATCGAAGATGTTCGGCAATAACGTCAGCCATTCCAAGAGACATACCAGAAAAGAATCTATGCCGAATGTTCATAGAGTTAGAGCCGAAGTAGACGGCAAAGCGATGCGTGTTAATATCTGCACCAGATGCATGCGCACGCAGAACAAGCTCATGCGCGAAGCTGAATAGTTTTCGGCGTTTATCGGTTAATTGGTAGCCTGCAATCGTTATTGGTTGCAGGCTATTTGTTTGGCTGTTTTTAAGGCTGCCTCCACCTGTTTGGGTGAAGTTCCCCCGGTTACGTTGCGCGCTGCAACCGAAGATTCAATGGTGATATCTTTTACATCATCTTCAAAAAGCGGTGAAAATTGTTTATATTCGCTAACTGTCAGGTCGCTTAGCGTTTTGTTGTTTTTGGTTGCGTAGCTTACCAGTTTAGCGATTATCCCGTGAGCATTACGGAAAGCCTCGCCCTTTAACACCAAATAATCGGCAAGGTCCGTTGCTAAGATAAACCCGCGGTCGGAAGCCTTGCGCATAGTTTCCGGTTTAAATTTTAATGTATCCAGCATTCCGCTAAAAACCTTTAAACTTAACACCAGCGTATCCACGGTATCGAATACCTTTTCTTTATCTTCTTGCAAATCGCGGTTATATGTGAGCGGCAAGCCTTTCATGGTGGCTAAAAGCGCGGTCAAGTTTCCGTAAACGCGTCCGGTTTTACCTCTGCCGAGTTCGGCAACATCGGGGTTTTTCTTTTGCGGCATTAGGCTCGAACCGGTAGCGTAAGCATCATCAAGTTCAATAAATTTAAACTCTTCCGATGACCACAACACAATTTCTTCGGCAATTCGCGAAATATGCATCATGGAAATTGCGGCGGCTGCCATATACTCAAGCGCAAAGTCACGATCCGAAACGGCATCCATGCTGTTTGGGCTGACTCGGCTAAATCCGAGTTCTTTGGCCAAAAATTCGCGGTCGGTATTAAAAGTAACTCCGGCCAGTGAACCGCTGCCGAGCGGTAAAACATCGGCGCGTTTGAAACAATCTTTAAAACGGCCGTAATCACGTTCAAACATCTCAAAATAGGCCAGTAAATGATGCGCCAAAAGAACCGGCTGAGCCAGTTGCAGGTGAGTATAGCCCGGCATAATAACATCGATATTCGCCTCGGCTGTTTTAATCAGGGTTTGCTGGATTAACCTTATTCCGCTTAGGGTTTCGCTGATTGCTTCTTTGATATAAAGTTTGAAATCCAACGCTACCTGATCGTTACGCGAGCGTCCGGTATGCAGTTTGCCGGCAACATCGCCGATAATCTCAAAAAGGCGTGCCTCAACGGCCATATGAATATCTTCCAACTCCGGCTTAAAATCGAACTTACCGTCCTCAATTTCTGCGGCAACTGCTTTAAGCCCACGTTCAATCTCGTCCGCTTCGTTTTTGGTAATAATATTTTGTTTGGCAAGCATACGCGCATGGGCGATACTGCCCTTAATGTCATAAATGTATAAACGCCGGTCGTACGACAATGAAGAAGTATATTGCACTACAAGTTCATCGGCCGTTTTATCGAAACGGCTTCTTATATGGCTCATTTAAATGCCTCGCTTATTGTTATAATTCCGTTTAGTTCGGCTAACGGTTCTTGGCCGCTAGCCTTCCTTTTGGATTTGTTCCTGTATTTTTGCCGATAATCCCCACAGCTTAATAAAGCCGATTGCCGAGGATTGGTCAAACTCATCGCCCTCATCATAGGTTGCCAGCTTATGGCTGTATAACGAGTACGGCGATTTGCGTCCGACAACGGTGCAATTGCCCTTATGCAGTTTGAGCCGAACGTCGCCGGTAACAAACCGTTGGGTGCTATCGATATAAGCGGAAAGATTTTCACGATGTCCGCTAAACCATAACCCTTCGTAAACAAGGTTGGCAAACTCGTTTGAAACTATCTGTTTGAAGCGGTACTGCGCCTTGGATAATGTCAGTGTCTCAAGCGATTTATGGGCGGCAATCAAGATATTGGCAGCAGGGGCCTCATAGGTTTCTCGGGATTTAATCCCGACCAGCCTGTTTTCCAGCATATCGATTCGCCCGATTCCGTGCTTTCCGCCGAGTTCGTTTAAGAACTTTATTAATGAAATACCGTCCATTTTGTTATTGTTAATCGATACCGGCAGGCCTTTTTCAAAGCTTATTACAATATATTCGGCTTCGTCGGGGGTTTCGCTGACAGCCTTAACCCAAGTATGCGCATCCTCCGGCGGCTCGTTCCAAGGGTCTTCCAAAACACCGCATTCGGTACTTTTACCCCATAAGTTTTCATCTATTGAATAAGGGCTTTTTGAAGTTATCGGCAGGGGGATATTGTATTTTTGGGCATATTGAATCAGCTCTTCCCGTGTCATTCCCCATTCGCGTGCGGGGCCGACAATCTTTAAATGGGGCGCCAGTGTATTAATCCCAACATCAAATCTGACCTGGTCGTTGCCTTTACCGGTACAACCGTGTGCGATGGCCTTAGCGCCTTCGTCACGCGCAATATCCACCAAAATTTTGGCAATTAAAGGGCGTGCCAGTGCGGTCGCAAGCGGATAACATTCTTCATAAAGGGCGTTGGCCTTTAGGGCAGGGAAAACATAGTCGTTAACAAATTCGTCTTTGGCATCCACCACAAACGATTTAATTGCTCCCACGTCCAGCGCTTTCTTTTTGATAATCGTAAAATCCTTTTCGTTTCCGACATCAATCGTAACAGCAATAACTTCATATCCGTATTCTTCTTGCAGCCACTTAACTGCCACTGAAGTATCCAGCCCGCCGCTGTAAGCAAGTACCACTTTTTCTGCCATAATAAGCCTTCCTCCGATAATCTATTGTAGATATTATATCTTAATTTGCTTTAAAATACTCGGTTAAAAAGTTCGCAATCTGCAGTTTTAACCCTTCGTATTGCCAGTTATAGTCGTGTCCCGGTGCGCCGATGTATAAAAGTATATCACCCTCGTATTCCGGGGCAATACCGACTGCAGCCTCAAGGTTTGCCCGTAAAATCGTTAAAAGGTCACCGTTACTGAAAGAGTCCGGAATTACTCCGTTAGTCCGCAGCTGCAAGACCCTTTCCAAGTCGCTGTTGTTATTCCAGACCGGCGGCCCCAGTTGGATACTGTAAACGCGTTTGTTTTCCGCTAAAAGCGGCATTGCTCCCGAACAAACTGTACAACCGTTACTGATTCCCAAAAGAACTATTTTAAGATCTGGGTTGTGATCGGTTAAAAAAGATGCCTTTGCTGCCAGTTCGTGCGCCCTTATAGGGTTGGCGCCGACCATCATCATCAGCTCCCCGAGAGCCCCGTAAAAAGAATTATCGGTTCTGAAATAATCAATCCAAAGGGTGGTATTACCCAGCCCCGTCAGGATACCGTCAATTCCCGGCGCCAATTCCTTTTCGTTCGAATCAATAATAGCGGACCAGCCCCACCCCCCCGAATTAACGATAACCAAAACGTCGATATCTTTTACTTTTTCGTAAAGCGCCAATGCCTGATTTGCGAATTCGGAACATTTCTCCGCGCTGTTTTGAAACAGGGCTTCGGCTTTGTTTACGGCATCGTCAATTATATTTTGCGGGATATTATTTAAATTTTCGGTTGTTATTATCTCGTTTTGTCCCATCTCGGCCGCTTTTGCCGGGACGGCGGTTGACGGGGTAAAAAGGACGATTGCCGCCGAAACGGCTACGACTAAAATAACCGAGATTTGTATTTTTCGAATCTTAGAAAGCATAAGTTTTTTAACCGTTTTTATTCCGACCGCAGACCTTGTTAATCAACACGGGTATCCGATATCGCTTGATCCAAAATTGCGATTGCGGTATCAATTTCTTCTTTGCCGATAATTAGCGGCGGCATTAACCTGATAATATTATCCCCGATTTTATTAACCAAAAGCCCTCTTTTTAAACAGCCTTCCGTAACTGCATTGGCATTTTTGTTATTAAATTCGATTGCTTGTAAAAGGCCTCTGCCCCTTACTTCCGAAACGGAATTATATTTTTGCTTTAACCCGTTTAGCTTTTCGGTTAGATAACTGCCATTAACCTTTACTTGTTCCGGGATATTATTTTCGACAATTGTTTTAAAGACGGTATAACCGGTAGCGCATGCCAGCGGGTTACCGCCGAAAGTAGAGCCGTGTTCGCCTGCGGCAAATACGGAGGCCCTGTTTTTGCATAATATTGCACCAATCGGGAAACCGCCGGCAAGCCCTTTGGCAAGTGTCATAATATCCGGCTCGGTTTCATACTGCTGGTAGGCAAAAAGACTTCCCATCCTGCCGACACCCGTCTGGATTTCATCCAAAATTAAAAGGATTCCCTTTTCATCGCACCATTGCCTGACTTTTTTTAGATAGTCACTATCCGGTACGTGAACCCCGCTTTCGCCCTGAATCGGTTCCATCATTACGGCGCATGTTTTTGAGGTGGTTGCCGCTTTTAAGGCTTCAATGTTGTTGTATTCCACGTTAACAAAGCCGGATGGAATCGGGATATAAGGCTCTTGAAACTTAATTTGCCCGCTTGCCGAAACCATTGCCAGTGTTCTGCCGTGGAACGAGCCGGTGCCGGTAATAACTTCATAGGCCCCTTTAAGATGAATATGCCCGTAACGCCGCGCCAGTTTAACGGCTCCTTCAGTGGCTTCCGTTCCGCTGTTACAGATAAAAACCTTATCCAAGCAACTGTTTTCAACCAGTATTTGCGCCAGTTTTAGCTGGGGGGTGGTGTAATAGAGGTTCGAAGTATGGATTAACGTGCCAGCCTGTTCAGCGATTGTTTTTACAACTTCCGGATGGCAATGCCCCAGGCTGTTTACCGCAATGCCGGAAACAAAATCCAAATACTCTTTGCCGTTTTCGTCCCATACCCGACAACCCTGACCCTTAACCAGCGTTATCGGTATACGTTTAAAGGTGGGCATATAATAATTTCGTTCTAATTCAAACCAGTCAGTCATTTGTATCTCCCTACGGGTTGTAAATCAATGTCCCTGTTGCCCCTTCCTCAATTTCTTTAAGCAGTGCATTTTGGCGGTTGCCGTCAATAATTGCGCACTTGGCTAAAGGGTTTTCAAGCGCCCTAAGACAAGCCTTGATTTTGGGGATCATTCCCCCGCGGGCAACCCCCGAATCTATTAAATCTTTTGCTTCGGAAAAACTGAGGCGGGGCATATAATTGCCCTCGTTATCCCGAATACCGTTAACATCGGTTAAAAAAATCAGTTTTTCCGCTTCGATTGAGGCCGCAATTTCCCCTGCGATTGTGTCGCCGTTAACATTCAATAAAAGCGGATCCTCGGCATTTTTTTCGATTGAGTTTAGGCTGATAGGGGAAATTACGGGAACAAAACCGGCGCCGAGGATTGCCGTTAAAACTTCGTGGTTTACTTTGACCGGATTCCCGACATAACCCATTTCTTTACTGCGGATTTTAGCTTCCACCAAGGCGCCGTCAACACAACTGATTCCAACGGCTCTCCCCCCGCGAGCGGTAACGGCAGCTACAATCTCTTTGTTGATAAGCCCGCCGATAACCGCTGTTACCATATCCAACTCGTCCTTGCCGGTAACGCGTTCTCCGTTATGAAAGCGGGGAGCAATAGCCTGTTTTTCTAACCATTTGTTAACTAAATTTGCTCCCCCGTGAATAACTACAATGGGATAGCCCTTTTTTTGTAAAGAAATTATATCTTCGATGGTGGTATCTTTGCTATCAAATAAAGACCCACCGAGTTTGATTACAATTGTTTTATTACTAAGCTTATTGTGCAATTTAATGCTCCTTTCCGCAGAAGCTTAACATAATATTAAGTGGTGTAGTCGGCGTTAATCGAAACATATTCGGCTGTTAGGTCGCAGCCCCAAGCGGTAGCTCCAAAAGCCCCCAAATTGAGATTTAAATCAATGACAACTGTTTTCTCTTCCATTGCTTTGGATACCGCTTGATAATCGGTATCGACGATTATACCGTGTTCCAGCAGTTTAATGCCGCAAACGGATAAATCAATCTTTGCTTCAATCACTTCGGCGCTGCTTCTGCCGGCGGCGGCAATAATCCGCCCCCAGTTGGGGTCGCAACCGTGGATTGCCGTTTTTACCAGCGGGGAAGCGATAACCGTTCGGGCACACTCCCGTGCCGATTCAATATCAACCGCACCCGTTACGTTCATTTCAATTAACTTGCTTGCCCCTTCGCCGTCGGCGGCAATAGCTTTGGCAAGGAAAATACAAACCTCGTTTAACGCCTGTTGAAACGCTACGGCAAGTTCTGTATTAAATGTAATCTTTTCTTTGTCTTTTAAGCCGTTTGCCAGAATAATCATCATATCGTTGGTACTGGTATCGGTATCTACGGAAATCATATTAAAAGAGATATCGGCGGCTTTACGCAGCGCGTCGCTTAAAAATTCTTTATCCACCAGGGCGTCGGTTGCCAGAAAACAAAGTAAAGTGCCCATATTGGGGTGAATCATCCCCGACCCCTTGGCAACGCCTCCGATAGTAAACTTGCCGTTATTAACGCTAACGGCAACCTCTTTGGAAACCGTATCGGTGGTCATAATGGCTCTGGCAAAATCGTGCCCGCCTTCCGTGGAAAGTTCGATAGCGCCGATTCCCTTTTTAATAACCCCCATCGGCAGTTTTCTGCCGATTACACCGGTGCTGGCAACAAGCGCCGAATTGGCGGAGACCCCCAGCTTATCGGCGGCAAGAGCGGCCATTTCCAGGGCGTCTTGCATGCCTTGTTCACCCGTTACGGCGTTAGCGCTCCCGCTGTTAGCGACAATAACATGAATATCACTTGCCGGGAGGCGGCTTTGAGAAACAATTACCGGCGCCGCTTTGATTTGGTTTTTTGTAAAAACACCCGCCGCTGAGCAGGGGGATTTACTGTAAAGAATTCCCAAATCAGGCTTAGGAACTATCTTTTTAATGCCGGCGTTAACCGCTCCGGCCGTAAAACCTTTTACCGAAGTAATTGTTCCGTTTTTTATAAAATCAATTTTTGTTTTCATAGAATAAAACTATATCATAAACGCCGTTTGCAAACTACCGAAAAAATCGATTCTTACGATAGGAATGTTGTTACTCTTTCGAAGGCGGCCAAAATATTAATAAAAGTGATAAGATTAAATTATTTACCGTACCTTTTGATTACCTCGTACATGGCATCGGTTCCCGAATACATAGCCGCAACGGGAATTTTTTCATCTGCGGCGTGAACGTAGTTCATAAAACTAAAGCCTTCGGGTAAATCAATCGGTAAAAACCCGTATGTTTGAATGCCCAGTTTGGCCAGCAGACGGGCGTCGGTACTGGCGCTGATTATAATCGGAATCGGAATGCAATCGGGCTCTTTTTCTTTTAATATATCCGAAAGCATTTCGAATAACGATAAATCGGCATCGGCTTTGGCTTGTTCGTAGTTGGTTATTTTAATATCGCAGTCATTTCCGATAATTTCCGTCAGTTCGTTTTTAAGGTCTATATCGCTTAAAATCGGCAGAATCCGTCCGTCAAGATAAAGGGTTACCTCGCCGGGAACAACATTAATTCGTTCCCCGCCTTTTACCATAATCGCATTGACGGTGTTATGCAGCAGCGGGTCAAAAAAGTTATCGGTTTTGTCTTTAATCTGTTCAAGAATTGCCTCTGTTTTTTGAGGATTAAGCAATTCTTTAAAAAAGGTGCTTTCCGGCTCCGAAATATGCGCAGAGATAATATTTATCATTCTTTCTGTTACGGCGGTAATATGAACCGGCAATTTTTTATCGTTAAGGGCAACCAATGCCTTTCCCATTTTGTACATGGCGCTGTTTTTCATCGGAACCGAACCGTGTCCGCTTGGTCCGTAAAAAGTGATTTCGGCGGTGCAGTGGTGTTTTTCGGCGACCTGAATAAGGTAAAATTTTTTGCCGTTAATATACATGGTATATCCGCCGAATTCGCTGACGGCATACTTAATATCTCTGAAAATGTCCATATGCTCGCGAACAAGAAACTTCGCTCCGTAAGATCCGCCGGTTTCTTCATCGGCCATTGCACAAAAGATAATATCCGCTGCGGGTTTAAAATTTTCGGCCTTGGCTCTCAGTAGCGCCGCAATCATCATTGCAAGTCCGCATTTCATATCAAGGGCGCCGCGCCCCCAAATATAACCGTCGGCTATTTCCCCGTCAAACGGCGGATAGGTCCAGTTTTGGTTGGCGGCGGTTACCACATCGGTATGCCCGTATAAAAGCAGCGGCGAGGCCTTCCCTTTCCCTTTCAGACGTGTTAGAAGGTTGGGGCGGGCGGGGTCTTTGGCAACTGTAATAGTCTCAAAGCCGGCGGCGGTAAACAGTTTATCGATATATTCGATTAAGGGCGCTTCGTTACCGGGGGGATTGGTGGTATTAAAACGAATCAGGTTTTGCAGTAATTCTTCGGGGCGTTTGTAAATTGAAGTGTCGATTGAAGGCATATCGGCTCCTTTCGCTACGGCAAAATCCGTTGCGTCTATTATACCACTATATGGGTTTTGGGCAAGGAGTTTAGCCACGGTTTTAATACAAGCGATTTAAAAAGAGGCGACGATTTATAAAACAATCGCCGCCTCAATATTATCCGTTAGCGGATATATGCCATAACCTAATAATTTTTTTGACTAGTCCGTAAAAACGTAGCTGCCCTTTTTAAGGTATGAATAAAAAGCGAGAATAGTGGATATTAACGATAGATACATCAAGACCGCCAGAAAAAGGTTGGGGCCGATATTTAAAATTGCCACAATCAACGGCGCCAACCAAAACCAGAAATTCACCTTGGCAATCGTTGTGGGGGTTGGGAATTCATAATCCTTTTTGCGGCGTTTGATTAAATAGGTAATTATCCCTATAAATACCGTAACCCCGCCAAGCAGCGCCGGAACGGCGTAAAGGTACGGGTTCCACGGCATTAGTCCCTCGGTACGGGCAAAACATCCGGCTGCAATTGCCAAAATAAGTGTCGGCATAAACAGAATTTGATCGGCTACCATATCGTACAAAGACCCGAATCGGCTTGTTTGTTTAAGGTGGCGCGCTAATTTACCGTCCAAAAAATCGGTTAAAGCGGCAATTATCAGGATTATACCGGCTGCTAAAATTTGGGCTTCGCTGCCCATAGCCAAAAGAACAACAATAACTACGGTCAGAAATATACGGGAGGAGGTGATGATGTTGGGGACATTCAGTTTAAACTTTATTTCCGGTTCGGCTATTATGCTCACAACATACTCCTTACAAAAAAAGTCCCAAGAAATATTTTCTATAATAGCATAATTTGAGTTAAGTTTTACAATATTAATTATATCGTTGCTTTTATTGACATTAAGCATTATTTGTATTACTATTAGTGATACTTAATTATCGGGGCGATGTAATGATTTTACAAATAAATATGTCAAGCGATGTTCCGATTTATATGCAGCTGCGCAATCAAATTGTAATGGGAATTGGCTGCGGCGAATTGAAAGCGGGGCAGGATTTACCGACTGTACGCCAGCTTGCCGAGGATATCGGTATCAATATGATGACGGTCTCCAAGGCATACACAATTCTGAAAAATGAAGGGTTTATCGAAATTGATCGGCGGCATGGGGCCAAAGTTCGCAAAGAGTTAGACCCCAATCAACAATTTTGTGAAAAACTGGAAGCGGAATTATTTTTACTGGCAGCGGAATCAAAAGCCAGAGGTATGGATAAAGCAGACTTCTTTGAACTGTGCGAAAAAATTTTTAGCCATAAATTGAAGGAGAAACATTTATGATAGGCTGGATTTTAGGTTTTACGGCGGCGATTGTGTTGGTTTCCGTTTATTTTGCTTCACAAGCAAACCCCCAACCGAATGTGCGTATCGGCGTATCTTTACCGCATGAAGCTTTAAACGACATTGAAGTTAAAAAAATAACAGGTGATTACCGCAGTGCTTTGCGCAAAGCGGTACTGATTGCCGCCGTTATCGGCATTCCGCCGTTTTTTCTTTTGTCGTACGTATCTCTGGCGATGTTGTTTATGTTTGTGTGGATTGGCGTTGTTTTTTACGCCGCAAACCGCATCTTTATTGTCTATCACGATAAGTTAATTGTGCTAAAACAAAATAACCGCTGGTTTGCTAAAAATGCCCGAATAATCACCGTTGATACCGAGGTTTCACGGCTTAAGGATACAATGCCAATATCGGGGAGATGGTTTATTATCCCTGTTCTTTTAAGCCTTTTGCCGTTTTTATTTGCTTACCTTGAACGCGATAACAATCTAATCCTGATAACACTTGGCGTGGTTTCTCTGACTACTTCGCTTATTTCAATATGGTTATACACGTTAGTGCGCCGGGAAAGCACCCTTTCCGTTTCGCGTGATACCCGTGTAAATATGGCCTACAATACCTCTCGTAAAAACACGCTTAGCCGCGGATGGTTCCTTTTTGCTTTTTCGGAGGCAATTATTTTGGCCGTTATGAGCTTTCTGATTATGCAGTACGATGTGAATGTCGTACCGGTCATAATTGCCATTTTGCTAACAAGCGTATTGGGGCTAATAATTATTATTACCTCTTATCAAAAGGCATCCCAAACGCAACAAAGATTAAAAAATGCGGAAAACGATGTCTTTTATGTCGATGATGACAGCGGCTGGGAAAACGGATTCCTTTTTTACAATAACCCCTATGACGAAAGAACAATGGTTGAAAAACGTTCCGGTTACGGACAAACCATTAATATAGCCACTAAAAAAGGCAAGGCCTTTATTTACGGAACATTCGCTTTTTCGGCTTTGGTATTAATTGGGGTAACCGGTGTTTTACTTTGGGCCGATTTCGGGGAAATTGAAATGGGAATAGTTAGCGATAACAACCGCATAGTAATACAAGCCCCGATGTACGGCTATGAATTTAATGCTTCTGAGATTATTGACGTTGCAATAACAAACGATCCGCCTCGCGGTATCAGAACAAACGGGATTGCAACGGACCGCTATTTACTGGGGAATTTTAATATTAACGATTACGGTAAATCCAAGCTGTATATTGTCGGCGATGCGCCCTATATTGTGGTGCAGCTGGAAGACCTCTACATATTTATTAACGGAAAGAGCGAAAATCAAACCTTGGAATATTTTAATCTTTTAAAAGGTTTGCAAGCGCATTAGTTTTTAGAAACATTGATTATGCATGAGGATAGCTAAAACCTCATCGGTTTGCCCTGAATCAAAAAAGCGTCTTCTTATAAAAAGAAGACGCTTTGGGAATGCGGTTCTTTAAAACTTTAGCGCTCCATTTTTAGTACGCTCATAAAGGCATCCTTGGGGACTTCAACCTTGCCGATACTGCGCATCTTTTTCTTGCCTTCTTTTTGCTTTTCCAAGAGCTTGCGTTTGCGGGTAATATCACCGCCGTAACATTTGGCAAGTACATCCTTCCTTTTGGCGGAGATGTCGGCACGTGCAACAATACGGCTGCCTACGGAGGCTTGCAAGGGGACCTTAAACATTTGCGTCGGGATAACTTCTTTGAGTTTTTCAACCATTGATTTCCCGATTTCGTGTGCCTTTTCGGGCGGCACGACACGGCTAAAGGCATCTACAACAACCCCGTTTACCAGTATATCCAGTTTAATTAATTTTGTTTCACGGTAACCGATTACCTCATGGTCAAGCGACGCATACCCTTTGCTGTGGCTCTTTAACTGGTCGTAAAAAGTGGTCAGCATTGAGCGCAAAGGTATTTCATATTCGAGCCTTACCCTTTGCCCGAGCGCGTCGGGTGAATGCGAGTGCCCGATGTATTCCGTATGTTTATAAAGACCTTCCGACTGTGTTACCAATTCCATAATCGGACCGATAAATGCGGAAGGGGTAATTACCGATATCTTGGCCCACGGTTCCTCTATCTTTAACAGTTCACTCGGTTCGGGGAGGTCGGACGGATTAACAATCATCTCCTGGCTGCCGTCCATACGTGTTATCATTAGCTTAACCCCGGGTACCGTTACAATCAGCGAAAGATCAAACTCCCTTTCCAGTCTTTCCTGAACAATATCCATATGCAGTAATCCCAGAAAGCCGCAACGGTAACCGTTTCCTAAAACAGGGCTATTTTCCGGTTCATACGTAAAGGAGGCATCGTTTAAGCTCAGTTTTTCGATTGCTTCACGCAGCTGTCCGTGGTCTTCGGGCTGGGTGGTATAAATCCCGGTAAAAACAACAGGTCTGGCTGTTTTATAACCGATTAGAGGTTTGTCGGCGCCGTTTTCGATTGAAGTAATTGTATCGCCGACACGGCAATCCCCGACACTTTTAAGGCCGGTAGCAATATAGCCGATATCCCCTGCCAAAAGTTCTCCGGTAGGGTAAAAATTGGGGTTAAAATAACCAATGTTTACCACTTCAAATTCAGTGCCTTGCCCCATCAGCCGCAGCTTATCTCCTTTGCGGATGCTGCCGTCGTTAACGCTGATATAGGCGACAACACCCATATAAGAATCGTAGTGAGAATCAAATATAAGCGCCCTTAAGGGATGTTCGAGCTCGCCTTTAGGCGGCGGAATTTTGTTAATAATCGCTTCTAACAGTTCGGGGACGCCTTGCCCCGTTTTGGCGCTGATTTGTAAAACCTCATCGCTTTTATATCCGAGGATACTGTCGATTTCATCCAGTACTTTTTCCGTTTCGCTGCTTGGTAAATCTATTTTATTGATTACCGGGATTATTTCCAGGTTGTGATCCATTGCGAAATAAACGTTTGAAATAGTCTGAGCCTGAATGCCTTGGGTGGCGTCAATAACAAGGATTGCCCCCTCGCAGGCCGCTAAAGTTCTCGAAACCTCATAGGCGAAATCAACATGCCCCGGGGTATCAATCAAATTTAATTCATACGTGATTCCGTCTTTTGCCTGATACTCAAGACGAATGGCTTTGGCTTTGATTGTAATTCCGCGCTCACGTTCCAGCTCCATACTGTCCATCATTTGATCAACCATTTTATCGCCTTTTAAGGCTCCGCTAAGTTGAATCAGGCGGTCGGCAAGTGTTGACTTACCGTGATCGATATGAGCAATAATGCAGAAATTACGTTTTCTAAGTTGTTTCATATACAGGGTTCTCTCTCCTGACAGTGTTGGTTTATTATACCGTATCCGGTAGGAATCTCCAGAATACTTCGTTACCGAGTAACCGCCCGTGCGGTGTTAATCTAATCAAGTTTTTGTCCGTTTCAATCAAGCCGATATTTAAAAGCTCTCCAATCGGCTCTTTGTACCACTCCATTATATCGATGTTGAAACGTTTTTGAAAATGGCTTAAATCAATTCCGCCGCACAATCTTAAACCAAGGATAACGGATTCCGCTATATCAATTTCAACGGGTATAATTTCGTTTAATTCCTGCGGCGGCGGTTTTCCGCAAGATAGGGCATCCAAATATTGATCCAAATCAGCGGTGTTGGCAGTCCGCCGGTTTTCAATAAAAGAGTGCGCCGCTACCCCGATTCCCAAATATCTCCCGCCTTGCCAATAAACCAGATTATGGCAGCATTCGGCACCGGGCTTAGCCCAATTAGATATTTCATAATGGGTATACCCGTGGTTTTTAAGCAGTTTTTCCGCCAGTTCATACTGCTCGGCGGCTGTATCAGGGGAAATCTCCGGATACTTGCCTGAATTTATTTCTTTAAACAGTAAATCTTCCGGTTCAAGCGTTAACGCATAGAGTGAAAGGTGGGCGGGGTTAGTTTCTAAGGCTTTTAATAAACTGCCCTCCCAACTTTTGAGCGATTGCCCCGGCAGGCCGTAAATTAAATCTAAATTTAAGTTGCTAAAGCCCGCGCCGTTAGCGTCATCAATTACTTTTAGGGCTTCCTTTGCTGTATGAATGCGCCCCAGCATTTCCAATTCGGCATCGTTAAAGCTTTGTACTCCCAAGCTCAGTCGGTTTATGCCGGCCTTATTTAAATCCGAAAGGTATTTTAAATCAACTGTTCCCGGATTAACCTCAACGGTTATTTCCGCATCTTGTCTTAAATCAAAATTATTTTTAATAGTATCGAGAATCCCCGCAATTTGCGCAACCGAAAGCAAGCTGGGAGTTCCTCCGCCGAAATAAACGGTATCGATAATACCGCCGGCCGAACGCAATTCCAGCTCTTTTTTGACCCCGTTTAGGTAAGCCGGAATATCATTCTCCCTCAAGCAGTAAGATGCGAAAGTACAATATTTACACTTGCGCTTACAAAACGGCACATGCACATAGATTGCTTTAATATCCGGCATATCTTCTCCGCCGAAAAAATTACTATTCGCTGCTAATCTTCCTTGCGGTGAGATGAAATATCTCTTAATCGCTGATTGTAAGACAATAATTTTTTACGCAATCGGATATTTTTCGGTGTTATCTCAACCAGCTCGTCGTCGTTAATAAAATCTATTGCCTGTTCGAGGCTGAATTTAATCGCCGGAGTTAGTTTAACGGCAATATCTGAGGTTGACGACCTGATATTCGTTTTTTTCTTTTCCTTGCAGATATTAATCGGAATATCCTGCATTCGTTGGTGCATACCGACAATCATTCCCTCGTAAACCATTGTATTGGGATCAATAAACGTTTCACCGCGCTCTTGTGCGTTGGCAATGCCGTACGCCAGAGCCACTCCGGGTTCGGTTGCCACCAACACCCCATTGCGTGAAGAAGTAAGCGCACCTTTCCAAGGTTCGTAGCCCAGGAAGATAGTATTCATAACGGCATCTCCGCGTGTTGCGGTTAGGAATTGGCCGCGAAACCCTATCAAGCCTTTGGTCGGTATTTTATACTCAATACGGACATTGCCTTTACCGTTATTGTACATATCGGTAAGTTGTGCCTGGCGGTTACTAAGCATCTCGGTTAGTACGCCGACATATTCTTCGGCGGTATTAATTATTAAAGACTCCATCGGCTCCGTTAATTTGCCGTCAATAACCTTGGTAATCGCCTCCGGCTTGGATATTTCAAATTCATAGCCTTCGCGTCGCATTGTTTCAATTAATATCGACAAATGAAGTTCCCCCCGGCCTTTAACCAAAAAGGTGTCGGTGCTGTCTGTATCCTGAACCCTTAAACTCAGGTTCTTTTCGAGCTCCCTGTAAAGCCTGTCTCTGATTTGTCGGGTAGTGCAGTATTGCCCCTCACGACCGGCAACCGGAGAAGTATTAACTCCAAAGGTCATTTCTATTGTCGGTTCGCCGATTTCAATTCTGGGCAGTGCCGTTGGGTCTGCGGGGAAGGCTATTGTATCGCCGATACTGACCTTATCGACACCGGTAATGGCAACGATATCCCCGGCTTCGGCTTTATTTGCGTTTAATCGTCCCAGCCCCATATACGTAAACACTTCATCGACCTGGTAATGATTGGAGCTGCCGTCGGCATTTAAACATACCACTTGATCGCGCGGAGAAATGCTGCCCCGCCATATTCTGCCAATGGAAATTTTTCCTTTATGGCTGTTGTAATCAAGATTAGTAACCAACATCTGGAAAGAGCCCTCGGCAATTTTGGGAGGCGGTACTTTCTCCAAAATACAATCCAAAATGGGGAAAATGTTTTTACCTTCGTCTTTGAGTTCCGTTACGGCAATACCGTTTCTGCCGCTGGCGTAAAGAATCGGAAAATCAAGCTGGTCCGTGTTTGTTGCCAATTCCAAAAAGAGATCGTGAGTTAAGTTGATTACCTCTTCAATGCGAGCCTCTTTTTTATCTATTTTATTAATGACCAATATCGGCTTTAGCCCCTTTAACATCGCTTGCTGAAGCACAAACTTTGTTTGCGGCATCGGCCCTTCAACGGAATCCACCAAAAGCACGCAACCGTCGGCCATGCTGATTACCCTTTCTACTTCTCCGCTGAAGTCTGCATGCCCCGGGGTGTCTATAATGTTAATCTTGACGCCCTTGTAATCAATCGCCGTATTTTTGGCCATTATGGTAATGCCCTTTTCGCGCTCAAGGTCGTTACTGTCCATTACACAGTCAACCACATTTTGATTTTCACGGAAGATTTTACTCTGACGTAACAAAGCATCCACAAGAGTGGTTTTTCCATGGTCGACATGGGCAATAATGGCTACATTTCTGATATCGTTGCGGTAAATCATATATTTTTGTTAATAATGCCTCCGTTAGCAGATTAGAAAATATCTTTATAAATAAATTATATAAAAATTTTGCCAAGATAACATAGTTCAACTAGGCAGCTTTGACAATCGTGGATTTTCCCTTATTGGTCTCTCTTTTTTTGTAAAAATTTCTACCCCCCGATTTTTTACCCGTTCTTTCGTTGTTTTTAGCGGGTTTTTGGCGGTATTGGGTTTTTTCGCTTACCGGATTCGGTACGGAATAATCAAAGCCATCAATGGTTTTTCTTTCAATGGGGGCTTTAAGTATTTTCTCAATATCACGTACCATTGAAGTATCCGCACCGGTTACCAATGTCCATGCATCCCCGTTATTGTTGATGCGGCCAGTTCTGCCGATGCGGTGTATATAGTCATCGGCGCATTCGGGAACATCGTAATTTATAACGTGTGTAATGCTTAAAATATCAATTCCGCGGGATGCGATATCGGTGGCTACCAATACTTTAACGGAACCGCGGCGCAATCCGTCCAATGCGGATTGGCGTTTAAACTGAGAGAGGTTACCGTGCAAAGAGGCGGCTTTAAACCCCGCATCCTTGAGTTCGTTTGCAATCTTTTCAGCACGATATTTGGTGCGTGTAAATACGATTACGGTTTCTTTTTGAATCCGATAGAGTATTTCCAGAAGCAATGCTGTTTTAAGATGCTGTTTTACCGGGTACAGGGCATGTGCTACCGTTTTTGCCGGCGCTGCTATCCCTATTTGGATAAAAGTAGGGTCGGTCAGAATATCTTTGGTTAAATCGCGAATTTCTTTTGGCATTGTTGCCGAAAAGAGCAATGTTTGTCGTTTCTGCATTATACAACTTAAGATGCTTTTTATATCGGGGAGAAAGCCCATATCCAGCATTCTGTCTGCTTCGTCAATTACCAATATTTCGATATGAGTTAAATCGATACTGCTTCTCCAGATATGATCTAAAAGCCGCCCGGGGCATGCAACAACAATTTCTGCTTTGTTGTGCAAGTTATTTATCTGTTGTACTATGCCTACGCCGCCGTAGACAGCTATGCTCCTGATTCCGGTCTTTTTACCGAGTTTGTTGATGGCATTGCAGGTTTGTTCTGCAAGTTCACGCGTCGGCGATAATATAAGCGCCCTAACCCTTCCTCTTTTGCCTTGCATCAATTTTTGCAGGATAGGTAAGGCAAACGCGGCGGTTTTACCGGTTCCCGTTTGTGCCAGACCGATAATATCGTTTCCCTGTAATGCAGAAGGGATTGCTTCTGCCTGAATCGGCGTCGGTTCTTGGTAACCGAGCGCATTAACACCCTCCATAATTGAGGGATGAAGATTGAAATCGTTGAAATTCATTATAACTCCTTAAATAAACGCTAATCTCGGTTGCTTTTAAATATGCTTCCGGCTACGTTTATATGTTTTCTTTTTTGTGTTGATTTTGGATAATTTGGATGCCGTTAAACAAATAGGCACTATCGGCAAGATAACATGCGACACCGGCTTAACTTGGTTTGAGAAACTTACAAAAAGGGGATGCTCCTGACGTTAGCCGCTAAACTTGAATTATGGTTACGGTGTAACGATATCCGTTTTTTGAAGATAATCTGTATCCTTTTTCCTTAATATATTAGTCGGAGTTTGGGCCATACGGTGCTTATATTAAGTGAAGGCTTAAAAATGCGTGCAACCTAAACTAAAACTATTTACATAATTATAGCTTATTCGGGGTTGTTGTACAAATATATTACATATCAAAAGTCTTTATTTTTATTTAGGAAAATAATATTCTCGCCGTTCAATCGTCAGGGTTTTTTAAAAGGGATTGCTTTTATTTTTGGTTATGCTATATTGATATTCAATAAATTAAACCTTTGAATTTTTATTAATATACTGAGAGCAAACCAATAAAAAAGGTTCCTAAAGGGGTGTGTATATGAAGATACGTTTCAGTAACTTCTACAATTATGCAATGGATATCCTACTCATATACGGTTCCATAGGGGTTATTTTTACCAGTTATATTTTGTGGTTTGCGATACCCGCTGCTACCGGCAGGGGAGGACGCGGCTGTGGGTGGGCGCTTACCGGACAGGGTGGTCCGGGCAATATGGATACCGTATTCGGATACGGCAGATTCTACTGGGTGGATATTCACAGCTGGGTTGCGATTGTTGCAATTATCTTGATTCTCGCCCATGTTTTGCTGCATTGGGATTGGAACATCGAATCGGTTAAAAGATTGAAAGGCCAGATTGTCGGCATGAAAACGGCTGTCCTTGAGCGTTATGTTACGAATGTTCTTTTATTTATATTTACTGTATTCGAAGTACTTTCGGGCTTTGTAATTTGGGTTGTCTTGCGCCGTGGCGACGGGCAGCTTTTAGATACTTTAAACGGGACCGGTGCAACATTTTGGGGGTTACAGCGCAATGAATGGTGCGATCTGCATACTTGGGTAGCTGTGGCGATGCTGTCGCTGGTTATCGTTCATGTTGTTATTCACTGGGATTGGGTAACCAAAGTGACATTAGGCAGGGTGAAAAACAATAAGTCTCAAAACGGAGCCAAATCAAAAAACCTTGAAATTAATGGTATATTGAATGAATTTGATGTGTGTGCTTATCAGAAACGAGTCGGGTTGTTACTTGGTTTATTCGGAGCGATTTGTTTTATAATTTTAGCGTTTACTTTTCGGCTTGATCATTTCCATAGATTTGATTTTATGCTGTATTTAATCCCTGTTCCGTTTATCGCTTTGCTGCTTGCTCATAGGTGGCAATATATTGGAGGCAGTGTTCTGGCTGCGATGGGATTAGCTATTGTTGCTATTTACGCTTATAATCCGATTATTACGGTATGGCGCATTGCCGGTGTTTGGCGAGAGACCGGGTGGGGCATCTTTTCGATATTAATGGTGGTTACAATACCATTTGTAATGTCGGCGGTATTTTATTTTCTTTCCCGTCGCAAGAAGTGTTTGAATGACTTTTAAAAGTTAAATACCCTCCCGGTAGGTTTTCTCTCACATGCTTTTATTTTTTACAATAATATCGAAGCTGGATAAATATTTTAACAATTTAGTAAGGAGGTGATGCCTGTTAATAAAGAATTGGTTAAAACAAATTTTATTCTACAAGCAGAGATAATGAAATGAAAGGAGAAAGAATTGAAAGAAGAAAAGGATTTGAAAACAGAAGAAACCAAGCAATCCGGTGAAGTTTCAAGAAGAGACTTTCTTGTAGGTGCCGGTACTGTGGTTGTTGGCGGCGCTGTCGGTGCTGGGTTACTTTCCAGCTGTAACGGCGGCGAAGATAAGACTGTAACAACAACTAAAACTGTTGAAAAGACAGTCACGGTTGATGGTGGCGGTGGTGGTGCTACTGTAACCGTAACCGAAACTGTTGGCGGCGAAGGTGCCATAACTATAACCGAAACCAAAACTGTTTCCGATGGTACTGGTGGTGGGGCTCTTGAGCCTTGGCAAGAGCCGGAAACTACAATAGTTGCCAGCCATATACATGTTGTTGCATGTGATGTTAAAAACGGTCGCATTGTTAGGGGTAGAAGAGTTCACTTTGAAGATGATGTTGAGGCCTGGTCCCTGTCGGCTCGAGGGAAAACTTGGACAGTGCCCTTGAAATCAACCGCTCCCGCTTACTACTTGGCTCATAGGAAACGTACCGATTCCCCAAACAGAATTCCCTATCCTCTGAAGAGAGTTGATTGGGAACCCGGTGGCGACCCTGCAAAGATTAATGCACAAAACAGAGGTAGAAGTAAATACAAGAGAATTTCATGGGATGAAGCTGCTACAATAATTGCAGGAGAAATGGTAAGAGTTGCGGATAAGTATGGCGTAGAAGCGGTATCATCATGTCGTAGCGGTCATCATCATGAAGGCCATAATGTTCAGGGTTCCATTGATACTATAAATGCTTTTATGTATTACTGGTCATTAGCTAAATATGGTTCTACCACCACTGATCGTCATGACCAGGCGAACAGTACTGCGGGGGGGCAAATGGGTGGCAGGTATGTGTTGGGAACTGATTACGAACCTAACGATGTACTGAAAGACATCTGTGAAAATACCGAATTAATGCTTGTTTGGCCCGGTGATGTCGGAAGCAAAACCTGGCGCTATACAATTGGACAGCTGCCCGGCATGTGGTATCACTGGTTTGAGGAGTTAGGGATAAAACGTGTCTTTATCAGCCCTGACTTAAACTTAGGTGCCAGTTTGTATGCCGATAAATGGATTCCTCTAATACCGCAAACTGATGCGGCTTTTATGCTTGCGATTGCTCATATTTGGTTTAAAGAAGGCACTTTTGACCAATCTTATTTGGATACACACACGGTTGGCTTCGAGAAATTTAAAGCATATGTGCTTGGAGAAGAAGACGGAGAGGAAAAAACAGTTGATTGGGCAGCTCCGATTTGTGGAGTTGATAAGTGGACTATTAAGGCCGTTGCACGTGCATGGGCGTCTAAAATCACGTCTATTGGTTACGGGCGTGCCGGTGGAGGAGCGGTTTGTAGAACGGTTTATGCTCATGAGGCACAGAGAATTCAGCTTTATTTGCAGGCGATGCAAGGCTTGGGAGCTCCGGGGAAACATACCCTTCACGCTTTCGGGCAAGTAATCGGTAAACCTGTAAAACCGGCAACAACAAATAGCGTTGGTGGCTCCGCGAAAATCACATCATTAATAGCTTCAGATCTTGGGCACAGATTGAACGCCAACGATAGAGATCGTCAGTTTATTCCTACCGGTAAATTAGAAAAAGCCATTCTTAACCCACCTGTTTACTACTATTCAATGGCAGACCAATTCTTTAAGCGTCGTTATCCGATGGAAGGTAAATCGGAAATCCACTTTATGTGGCAGCCCGGTGCCAGTTGGACGGGGAGTGACCAGAATGGACACGGTTGCCAGAGAGCAATGCAAAGCCCCAAATTGGAATGTATTGTTTCTCAAATGATGTGGCTTGAAGATGGGATATCTTACTCAGATATAATTTTACCTATCTGCTCTGCAGAAGAACATCCGGATATTAACGTTATCAGTGGTTCAAACTTTGAGGTAATGACTTGCTATACCGAACCTATCGTTAAACCTTTTGGAGAATCTAAATCGGATCTTGAAGCAGTTTTACTTGTTGGTGAAAAGCTGGGAGTAACTGATAGTTTGACCGGCGGTAAAAAGTATGATGAATTAATCCAGGATAGAATTAAAGAAGGATACAATAATTCCGGTGTAACGGATTTAATTAGCTGGGATAAACTCAGTGAAAAAACTTATTTTGCTCAGGCTCCCGACATGAAATGGTACAACAGAGAACCTACTTTCTTGGGCTTCTATAAAGATCCTAATAAAAATCCATTAAGAACGCCTACCGGATTATTGGAAATAGAATCGCAATTACTTAAAGACAACTTCCCAGATGATAAGGAAAGACCTCCGGTAGCTCGTTACGTTCGTGGCGGTCCTCCGGAAGAAGGTTGGGCTCATAATGAAGATAGATTGATTAGTGAAAGAGCAAAACACTATCCGTTATTGATGGTTAGTAACACTTCGACCTGGAAACATCACTCTATGTTCTCGGATGTCCCTTGGACAAGAGAAATCGAAAAAGTTGTTGGTTACGACGGTTATGCGTATTCTCCGATTTGGGTAAATCCGGTTGATGCCGATGCCAGGGGTATTAAAGAAGGTGACATTATAAGAGTCTTTAATGAACGAGGCGGAGTGCTTGGAGGAGCTATTTTAACCGATCGAGTAATTGCTGGTGCAGTACGTATGGAGAAAGCCGGTGGCGGTCATCACATTATCCCTGGTGAACTTCACAGAGGCGGAAACCCTAACTGTATCAATCCGGTTGAAAACCACTCATTGAACGCATATGGAGGTGCTTATACAGGATACTTGGTGGAAGTAGAAAGAGTAACCGGAAGCCAAATGGATGAGTGGCGTGCAAATTACCCTGAAGCATTTGCCAGAGACAGTAACCCAACCTATGGTGAATTCTGCTCAGGTTGGATAATAGGAAAGGGGGGTGAATAATAATGGGTAAAGTATTTCTTATTGATATTGCAAAGTGCAATGGTTGTTATAGCTGTCAGTGTGCTTGTAAAGACGAACATGTTGAGAACGATTGGATGCCTTATAATAGGCTTCAGCCAGCTTATGGACAATTTTGGTTTAAATTACAAGAAATTATAAGAGGAACAACTCCAAAGATTAAAGCTGCTTATGTTCCCTTGATGTGCATGCATTGTGACGATGCTCCATGCATGAAGTCTTGCCCTGTAGACGCGATAAATAAGAGGCCTGACGGATTGGTTATAATTGATCCTGCAAAATGTAATGGATGCATGTTATGTGTTGAAGCTTGTCCTTATGGTGCCATATATTACAATAACGATTTGAAGTTGGCTCAAAAATGCACCGGGTGTGCTCATCTTCTTGATCGAGGCTGGCCTATTAAAGAGCCTCGCTGTGTGGATGCTTGTATAACTGATATGCTTAGGTTTGGAGAAGAAGAAGATTTTTCCGCAGATATTGCTAAATCTGAGGCTTATCCGACATTGTCGGGTGAACCTGCTCCAAAAGTTAGGGTTCATTACCAAAATCTTCCTAAACGATTTATCGCAGGAACTGTATATGACCCTGGTACCGAAGAGGTAGTTATAGGTGCAACTTGTACCCTTTCCGGTGCCGATAGTGGAACTGCTGTTACCGATGAGTTTGGTGATTTCTGGTTTGAAGGAATCGCAGTTGGCGAATATTCGGTTAAAATTGAAAAAGACGGAAAGACTTTAACGAGAGATAATATCAACACCGAAAAGGATGTCAATTTAGGTAATTTAGCTTTATCTTAGTAGTATAAATGCTGCTTAATTGAAGGCTGTGCAAGAATTAAAACAGGACCCGGATCATCCGGGTCCTGTTTTATAGCTACAACGGTGTTCGTTAAATGTTGGCAGCCTTATCCGCCATCGGCTTCGAATTTGTTATTTGTTAGCGCGAACCGTACTGTGTTAAAATTACTTCGGACTGGCAGAGTCTGAAAATAAGTTTTAAATGAGGTTTTGTGTAATTAAAGAAAGGTTCCGAAGCCTCCTTAATTAGACTTCTTTAAAATAGCAATATAACCCTTCACTTTTTTCTCTTCCCTTTAATTTAATCCGTGTTTTAGATCTGTTGTTGGTCAATAAAATTAGGAGAAATAAATTGCAAATAGTAACGGATAGCGGTACCGATGTTTCTTTATCCGAACAAGAAAGGAAAGAACTCAAAGTCAATGTTGTGCCTCTTAACATAACTCTTGACGGAAAAACTTATCGTGATGGGATAGATATTACCCCCGAAGAGTTTTATCCGATTTTAGCGGAAAGTAAAGGTTTACCGAAAACATCTCAGCCTTCCCCTGGGGATTTTGTAAAACTGTATAAAGAGCTGGCTAAAGAAGACCCTGACATTCTGTCCATTCATATGAGTTCGGGGCTTAGCGGTACCCTTAATGCTGCCAAGGTAGCTGCGGGAATGGTACCCGAAGCCAATATAACGCATGTTGATACCAAAACGCTTTCAGTAGCCTCAGGATGGCAAGTGGAGGCAGCGGCAAGGGCGATAAAAAAGGGTTTATCGAAAGAAAACATTTTAGATTTATTGAAAAAAATAGGCGATGCCACAGAGATTGTCTATACGCTAAAAGAATTAAAATACCTTATTCACGGCGGGCGTATCAGTCATATTAAGGGCTTAATTGCTTCGGTTTTGAATATAAAGCCCTTTATCGGGGTGGAAAAAGAGAAGGGGACTTATATTCAGATTGGACAGGCGATAACCTTTGATAGAGCATTGTCGGGTATTGTTGATTTAATAAGTAAACAACACAACCCGGGAGTAAAATTAAGGGCACAAGTGATGCATACCTTTAATCCCGAAAGTGCGATGGCATTACGCGAAATGATTGATAAAGTTTTTCAATGTACATGGCTTCCGGTGGGGAGTATCTCGGTTGCCCTTGGTGCGCACCCGGGCCCCAGTATGGTTGGCGTTGTTTATGCGCCCGAGGAAGTTTTTGCCGAGTTAGTTTAATTTCTCCCCTTTATTTCTCTTAATCATAATGTGGTAAAATCAGATTTGCGGTATACGACACAGGTATAGCGCAAATTTTGGTTTTGCACTTAAATAAGAGGTTCCAAATGTCAAAAACAATTAAAACTGTTTTAATCACCTTGTTGGCGGCGTTTGCCGTAATGTTTTCTTTTCAGGTTGGTTACTATGCCGGTGTTGAAGAAGGAAGGACTTCACTGGCAGATGATCCGCACTTGGCCAGTATTGAAGAAGCATGGTCCAACATCAAATTTTATTATGTTGAAAATGACGATATTGATTACGATCTTTTAACTCAATTTGCAATCGAAGGCATGCTGGATTATTTAAATGACAGCCATTCGGCTTATTTAGACCCTCAGGAATTTGCCAGTGATGCCGAATCAATGGCCGGCAGTTACAGCGGCATCGGTGTTTTGGTTTCCGTAGCCAATGAACGGTTTGTGGTTGTAAAGGTTTACGATGATTCACCGGCGGCAGAAGCCGGATTACTGGAGGGAGACTTTATACAGGCGGTTAACGGAGAGTCTACGGCGGAAATGTCTTTGGATGAACTTGTTTCAAAGGTCCGCGGTGAGGAGGGGACAACAGTAACTCTAAGCGTAATGCGTCATGACGGTCTAACTTCCAAAGATTTGAATGTTATAAGAGGAAAGGTGATTGTTCCGAGCGTCCATTTGGAAATGATTGATGAAATTGCTTACGTCAGAATTGACCAGTTTGCACAGGAAACGGATAAAGAATTCAGTAAGATATTAAAAGAACTTCAGGATAACGGTGCTACCGGTATCGTATTGGACTTGCGCAGTAATCCCGGCGGGTTGTTGCAAACAGTACTAAATATCGCCAGTTGTTTTTACACCGAGGGTAACGTTCTTACCGTTAAAGAAAACGACGGTAAAACTAAAAAATACAATGTCAATAAGCAATCGGTTACCACCAATCTTCCGGTTGTGGTATTGGTTGACAGATACAGTGCCAGCGCCAGTGAAGTATTGGCAGGGGCCTTACAGGATCATAACAGGGCTCAGATTGCGGGGACAATAACCTACGGTAAAGGCAGTGTCAACATCATGTTTGAGTTACCTAATATGGGCGGTTTATATCTTACAACCGCCAGGTGGTATACGCCAAACGGCAATCTAATTGAAGGGATTGGCATTACCCCGGATATTATTACCGATTTGGAAGGCGAAGAATTGATTAATTGGGCGGTCGATTATCTGCTTGACCGTTAGTTTGTACTGCTTTAATCTTTTTTGCTGTGATATTAAGAATGGTTGCTATTATCTTGATATCACTATAAAATGTTGGATGATATGAGCAGCGTATCGGTTTTATACCAGTTACAGGAAACAGAACTTGAGATTGAGTCTTTAAGGGAGACCTTAAGGGCTTATATTAAAAAATTGGAAGAAAACGAGGCGCTAAATTCCGAACGTTCTGCACTGTCTTTACTGCGCAATCAATTGGAAACGCTTCGAAAAAAACAACAAGAAATCCAGTGGTTAATCGATGACATCGAAGCTAAAATAAAAAAATCCAATAACGATTTATACAACGGTAACATCAAAAATCCCAAAGAATTACTTAATTTACAACAAGAAGTAGGCGTGTTGGAATCTCAACGTAAACAACACGAAGATGAATTATTGATTGTGTTATCTCAGACAGAAGCGGTTACGGAGGCGGAAGTCCAAAAAGCTGAAAATGTAAAAAAGATGGAAACCGAGTGGCGCAGCGAACAATCTTCTTTAATCGCGGAAGCGCAGAAATTAAAAACGGCAATTACCGAAATGAAATCCAAACGCGATACTATGGTTTCCGCTATCGATTTACAAATGCTCGAGCGTTATAATCAACTGAAAGAAAAAAGAGGCGTGGCAGTCGCTAAAATTGAACAAGGAACTTGTTGCGGTTGTCGGATAACGCTTTCAACGGCACAGTTACAGCAGGTACGCACCGGAAAAGTTGTGCAATGTGACAGCTGCCGCCGAATTCTTTATCTGTTATAGCTTTACAGAGGAAGGTTTTAATTATCGAAAGAGTTATTATACATACGGACGGGGCATCGCGCGGTAATCCCGGGCGGTCTGCAATCGGTGTTACCATCAAAGATGAAAAAGGCAATCTGTTAAAGTCTGTTTCACAAGCAATCGGCATTACCACCAATAATCAGGCGGAATATAAAGCAATTATCGTCGCGCTTGATCAAGCCGTTAAACTGGGGGCCAAACAAGTAGAACTCAGGTCCGATTCCGAGTTGGTAGTTTTTCAGCTTACCGGCAGATACAAGGTCAAAAAAGATACTTTACAGCCTCTTTTTCAAGAAGTAACAGCCTTAATTTCGCGCTTCGAATCATTTAAAATCAGGCATATCCCCCGCGCGCAAAACAGTGAGGCGGATGCTTTGGCAAACAAAGCGTTTAAATAACGCTTACTTGAGCCTTTTTACTTATCTTGGTTTTTGAAAACAACGGGTTTGCTTCAAGCGCTTAAACTTTGTAATCCCTATTTAATATCCAGTTTTTGCGGGAATGCTTCGTTACGCATTAGATTCCACATTTTATCGATGTAGGAAAGCGTATAAAAGTGTTCGAAATAGTGGTAATAATACGAACCTTTGGTTGTCATTTTGTACCCGTTTTTTTCTTTGCAAACCCATCCCAGTAAGCGTGCAACCAATAATTCAAATCCATAGGCTTTTTGCAGCGAGCAGCCGAAAAATTCACTAAAATCCTTTTCGTTTACGTGCATTGTGTAGGCGCCCCAGAACAAGTAATAAACCATTCGTTGGCGCTTGCTAAAATTCAGCGTCAGGGCAGTGGGAAGCTTTTGCTCTTTAATTTTTTTAATATAAGCGTTAACATCAAAGGTATTAATTTTAAATTTGTCTTTGAGCAGTGTTGTTGCGGAACAGCCGAATCCCAAAAAGTTTTTGCGGGTCATTGAAGAATATTTTGAAACGCCGGCTTGGGAAAACGTCCATACCGAATCGCGAGAGTAACCTTGTTTTTGGCAATAGTTAATCAGTTGATAAAACAATCTTTTTTTATCTTTTTCATTTATGCGCTTAAAACTGCGAGATGTAAAAGAAAAGTCGATAAACGGGTAAACGGCGATACAGTTTGCTCCTATTTCAAAAGCCGTTTGGATATCTTTTTTAAGCAGTTCGATTGTTTGCCCCGGCAGGGTGAAAATAAAATCCATTGATACAGTTTCGAATTGTACTTTTTTGAGGGATTCGGAGATTAACTCCAAATCAATTTCATTACGGCCGAGTGCTTTTAAACAGTCCTTTTGGAAAGATTGAATGCCGATACTGATTTTTGTAACGCCGGCCTGTTTGAGTTCGGAAAGCGTTATCGTATTTACGTCTTGAGGGTGGAGCTCCAATCCAATCCCTTCGCTGATATCAAAGTATTTTCCTAATCTATCGATTATTTTTTGAATATTTGCTGTAAATAGGGCGGGGCTTCCGCCGCCGAAGTATAAACTGCTTACGGTTTTCTTGCTGCTCCCATGGGCGCTTCCTACCATGTCAATCTCTTGCAGTAAGGCATCCAAATATTCGTCAGCTAAATCCTTGTTGTAAACAGTTTTGCAATAGGGGCAAAAATCACAAATTGACCGGCAAAAGGGAATGTGAACGTAAAGCCCTAAGTCTTCCAAATTTTGATAATCTAAGCTGTTATCATTCCTGTCCGTAAATTCGAAAGGGCGAAACGAACGTGTGAGCCATATTCGCGCTGCCGATGTTAAAATCCCCATAATTCGCTTATCCGTGACTTGGTTCTATTTTGGAATAAATTTGTCTTTCAAAGACTGGAGCCACCTCGTATTATACAACAATTACCGTTTGACTAATGTTTTTTTCTGTATTAGAGTATATTCGGCTAAGTAAACCGGGTGACCGCTCCGATTTATCGGGGAGGAAAGTCCGAGCTCCTCCGGGCAGGATGCTGGGTAACACCCAGGAGGGGTAACCCTACGGAAAGTGCAACAGAAACATACCGTCTCGAGCAATCGGGATAAGGGTGAAATGGTGAGGTAAGAGCTCACCGGCAGCCGGGTGACCGGCTGGCCGTGCAAACCCCATCCGGAGCAAGACCGAATAGGGGGATAAAGAAGCCCGGTCTGTCCCCGGGTTGGTCGCTTGAGCCTGGTGGTAACATCAGGCCTAGATAGATGGTCACCGTTTCGCTTTAGCGGAATACAGAACTCGGCTTACAGGTTTACTTAGTCTCATATGTTAAATTGTTCCGGACACCTGATTCGGGCTTGTTAATCCATTGAAAAAAAGCGACAAAAAAACGGATGGTACAAAGACCATCCGTTTTGTATATCCGAATCAATACAGAAATATCTCTTTAGTAGGAAGTCCAGCCGGCATCTGTAGTTACAACAGCTCCGTTAATTGCGCTGGAATCATCGCAGGCAAGGAAAAGAGCGACCTTGGCAACTTCTTCCGGTTCTATTAATCTGGGGTTGAGGTTTATTCCCGCCATTGCCCTGTCCATACAGAACTTATCGGGGTCGCACATAGAATTTCCGATATTTGTTTTTACCGAGCCCGGGGCAATAGCATTGCAGCGAATATTGTAACCGACATACTGAAATCCTACATTCTTGGTTAAACCTACCAGAGCGTGTTTTGATGCAGTATAGGCTGCTCCGGCTCTGGAGCCGACAAGCCCGCCTACCGATGCAATATTTACGATAACTCCTGCTTTCTTCTCAATGAATATGGGAAGAGCCTTTCTGATGGAGCGCATCGGGCCGGTTGAATTAACGGCAAATACCCTTTCCCAGAGCTCATCCGTAACCTTTTCTGCGGGTGCAAAATTGTCCAGAATTCCGGCATTATTAACCAGTATATCAAGCGTACCATACGTATTTATGGCTTCATCAATCATGTTCTGAACGTCTTCTTCTTTGGTCACGTTAGCGATTACCGCTTTGGTTTCTCCCCCGTCTGCGGTTATTTCGCTGACAACGGCGTTAATACTTTCCTGATTTATATCGGCGGCAATAACTTTTGCTCCTTCTTTTGCAAAAAGAGTAGCTATGCACTTCCCCATCCCGGAGCCTGCCCCGGTTACAACGGCAACCTTACCTTGAAGCTTTGGCATTTTGAATGCACCTCCTCAGAATATTATTAAACCAATATAAGTTGAAGGATAAAAGACGCTTTTATATACTAACATACTTGTAGTATATTATGCCAATTCATTGTAAGTAAAATGACTACAAAACCAGATTTTACCCTGTAAATATTTAATAATACACTATATTATTTGAAATTAAAAAATATGTATTTTGTCTTTAGCAGAGGTAAAATAAGTGTATGCTTTCTCTTTTGGCATTGAGATACGCCTAAAAGAAAAGTGTTGTATTGTGGGAAAGTGTTTTTATCCCGTAACTGCTGCGTCTTGGGGGCTTTCGC